>Ga0102929_1000190_pt1 | contig 34988 bp, 31 predicted proteins | sample SalPonR1_B_D2_MG_FD_78510 | JGI IMG/M metagenome (GOLD analysis project Ga0102929, IMG submission 78510) | Salt pond soil microbial communities from South San Francisco under conditions of wetland restoration - Salt Pond MetaG R1_B_D2_MG | ecosystem: Environmental > Aquatic > Marine > Intertidal... | reverse complement strand
CAATATTTCGTTTTTTATCGGTCCGGGAGCATCCGTTTGCCTGTGGGCAGGCCGCAGGCAAAGCCAACTTGAATGTTTCACCAAAATCAATGTCAGGAGTCGTATCAATGAAAGCTGTAAGTTCTGTCGTTCTGCTCGCCGCCATAGGCATCACCTGCATTTTCACCGCACCGGCTTTTGCCGACGAACTGGTGGTCTACTCTGCCCGCAAAGAGCACTTGATCCAGCCGCTCTTCGAGGCTTACACCAAGCAGACCGGGGTCGAGATCAAATACATTACCGATAAAGCGGGTCCCCTGCTGCAGCGGCTCAAGGCCGAAGGCAAAAATACGCCCGCCGACCTGCTGATCACCGTCGATGCGGGAAACCTCTGGCATGCCGCCAGCGAAGGCCTGCTGCAGCCCGTCGATTCAGAAATCCTGCAGGAGAATGTACCGGCCAACCTTCGCGACGATCAAAACCGCTGGTTCGGTCTTTCGCTGCGCGCCCGGACCATTGTCTACAGCACGGAGCGTGTGCAGCCCGAACAGCTCTCAACCTACGCGGCCCTCGGCCATGATGTCTGGAAGGGCCGTCTGGTGCTGCGCACTTCGCAGAAGGTTTACAACCAGTCGCTGGTGGCGATGATGATCGCCGAATACGGAGAAGAGAAGACCGAGCGGATTGTCCGGTCCTGGGTTGATAATCTGGCCACCGCGCCTTTCTCCAACGACACCAGGACGATGGAGGCGATCGTCGCCGGGCAGGGCGATGTCGGTATCGTCAATACCTATTACTACGGTCGCCTGTTGCGTGAAAACCCCGACCTGAAACTGGCGCTGTTCTGGCCCAACCAGGAGCAGGCGGACAGTGGAGTGCATGTCAATGTTTCAGGCGCCGGGGTCACCAGGTATGCGACGAATTCTGAAGCGGCCATCAGGTTTCTCGAATGGCTTTCCAGTGAGAAGGCTCAAAATCTCTTTGCCGATGCCAACCTTGAATACCCGGTCAACCCCAGGGTCGCGCCAAATCCCGAAGTTGCAGCCTGGGGAACATTTACCCCAAGTCCCTTCAACCTGATTCAGGCGGGAGAACGGCAAGGGCAGGCTATCCGTCTCATGGACAGGGCCGGTTACCGGTAAGCTTACCCCACGGTCAGGAAGGCTCTCGAGTGTTCAAGCATGGATTGAGTGGGACGGCGCCCGCCCGTGGCGTCGTCCCGTCTTTTTTTCGCAGACAGTTCTATGATGGCTGGCGCCTGGCAACACTGGTCATCGCCCTGCTGGTCATCATCCCCCTGACTGTCGTGATGGTTTCCTGGTTCCAGCCAGCCCCGGATATCTGGCGGCACCTGAGCGAAACTCAGCTTGGCGGGCTTTTGCGCAACACCTTCTGGCTGGTCGTCGGGGTTGCCTGTGGCACGCTGCTGCTCGGTGTCAGTCTCGCCTGGCTGACGGCTATCTGCGAATTTCCCGGTCGGGCGATTTTCTCATGGGCATTGCTGCTGCCGCTTGCCATGCCTGCTTATGTGCTGGCTTTTGTCAGTCTGGGTCTGTTCGATTATGCCGGCCCGGTACAAGGCCTGTTGCGTGACTGGTTCGGCAGCAGCCGCTGGTTTCCAGATATTCGCTCAACCGGTGGAGTCATTGCGATTCTGACCCTGGCGCTCTACCCCTACGTCTACCTGCTCAGCCGCAACGCTTTCGCGACTCAGGGAAAGCGCATGCCCGAAGCCGCAGAATCGCTCGGCTGCAGTCCGTGGCGGGCTTTTTTCCTGGTGATCCTGCCAATGGCGCGGCCCTGGGTCGCCGGCGGCACTCTGCTGGTCATTATGGAAGCTCTGGCTGATTTCGGCGCGGTCTCCATTTTCAATTTCGACACCTTTACGACTGCGATTTACAAAGCCTGGTTCGGCTTCTTTTCGCTGCCGGCCGCCGCCCAGCTTGCTTCTTGCCTGGTACTGCTGGTATTCATCATCCTCCTTGTCGAGCAGCGGCTGCGTTCACGGATGCGATTCACCGAGGGGCGACAGAGTGCTGCCGGGGAACGGATTCTGCTCCAGGGATGGCTACGCTGGGGTGCCTGCGGTTATGCCTTTGCCGTACTCACTGTGGCTTTCCTGCTGCCGCTGATGCAGCTCTGCTACTGGAGTTTGGGTGCTTTCCAGAAGGAATTCACAAGCCGCTACCTTGATCTGGTCGGCCATACGGTGCTGCTTGCAGGAAGTGCTGCCTTTCTGACCTGCTGCTGCGCCATTTTGCTGGCCTATACCTCGCGACGCCATCCTGATGCCGCCACCCGTTTTTTGGTACGGATTGCCAATCTTGGTTATGCGCTGCCCGGGACCGTGCTTGCCGTTGGCATTTTCATCCCGGTCGCGCTGCTCGACAATATTCTGATCGACTTCTGCCGGAACCTGCTCGGTTTCGAAGTCGGTCAGCTTCTGCAAGGCACCCTGCTGATCATGCTGCTTGCCTACCTGGTGCGTTTCCTGGCGGCCGGTTTCAAGGCCGTCGACGGAGCCATGCACCGGGTCACGCCGAGCATCGACGAAGCCGCCCGCCTCGCCGGGTATCGTGGTCTGCACCTGCTGGCGAAAATTCACTTGCCAATGCTGCGCGGCGGGTTGCTGACCGCCTTCACCCTGGTGTTCGTTGATGTCATGAAAGAAATGCCCATTACTTTGATGACCCGGCCGTTCGGCTGGGATACTCTGGCGGTCAAAATCTTTGAGTTGACCTCGGAGGGAGAGTGGGAGAGGGCTTCCCTGCCGGCATTGACTTTGCTGCTGACCGGTCTGGTGCCGATCATCATATTAATGCGCAAGAGCGAAGAATAGCGTTACGGGAGAGATATGGACAAGATCGTTCTGGAGATGAAGGATGTTTCCCAGGCTTACGGGTCGCAGTGGGTGGTCAAGAATCTTTCTTTGACCCTGGAGAAAGGCCAGATCGGCTGCTTGCTGGGTGCGAGTGGCTGCGGCAAGACGACGGTGCTGCGCACGATTGCCGGCTTCGAACCGCTGCTGCAGGGAACGATTGCGCTGAACGGTAAAATCGTCAGCCAGGCAGGGTTGACGACCGCCCCGGCCAAGCGGGCAATTGGCATGGTTTTCCAGGATTATGCTTTGTTTCCCCACCTGACCCTGTTCGGCAATGTGGCTTTCGGGCTGCAGGATCTGGAACGCAGAGAGCGAGCGGTGCGGGTCAGCGAGATGCTTGAGCTGGTCGGTCTCGACAAGGCCCACACCAAATATCCCCACGAAATCTCCGGCGGGCAGCAGCAGCGGGTCGCCCTGGCCCGGGCCCTGGCCCCCAAACCGGACCTGCTGCTGATGGACGAGCCTTTCTCCAATCTCGATGTCGCCCTGCGGGAACGGCTCTCGGTCGAGGTTCGCGATATTCTCAAGGCCTATGGGGCGACGGCCCTGTTCGTAACCCATAACCAGCACGAAGCGTTTGCCGTGGCTGACCGCATCGGGGTGATGGACGATGGCACGATGCTGCAGTGGGATGAGGCGCATACGCTTTACCACTGCCCCGCGAACCGCCGGGTGGCCGCTTTTGTCGGTGAAGGGATGTTTATCCCGGGAAACATACAGGCCACCGGGAAGGTCGAAACCGGTCTCGGCACTCTGGACGGGGTTTTCTGCGCCGATACCGAGCATCGCGGCGCCGTCGATGTCCTGATTCGTCCCGAGGATGTGGTCCATGACGATAGCAGTCCGATCAAGGCGGAAGTCGTTCGCCGCAACTTCCGCGGTGCCAATGTCTTTTACACCCTTCGCCTGATCAGCGGCGATCTGGTGCAGGCGCTGGTGCCGAGTCACTGTGACCATAAACCGGGAGAACATATCGGCATCAGGTCCGACGTTCGTCACCTGGTGACTTTTCCCAGGGAAGAGAATGTGCATGCCCGCGCAGATTCTTGAAAAATAAGCCAGCCGGGAATTCCGGAAGAGTTTTCTCCACCGGTCGGTACGGACTCGCCGTCTTGGCAAAGCATGGCTGCGAGGGGACTTTTGCATGAAATGCCACATCTGCATGAAATACCATATTCTTTAAGAGGGGCTTGACAGGCACTTATAGTATGTTGTTTACTTACTAATAATCGTTATCCTTAAAGGGTCACCAGCGCTCAGGTTGCTGATTTGAAAAACTCACAAAACCGCATGGAAGAAATCCTCGACAAGCTGCGCCAGCAGGAGTTTCGAATTACCCCGCAACGCATAGCCATTCTGCAGGCTCTGCTCAATACCGACCAGCACCCGAGTATCGAAGAGGTTTATCGCCAGGTGAAAACCCGGTTTCCGACCACGAGCCTGGCCACGGTCTACAAGACCGTCCATTTGCTGAAGGAGATCGGCGAAATCCTGGAGATCGGTTTTCCAGACGGTCGCAGCCGTTACGACGGCAACAAGCCTTATCCTCACCCTCACCTGATCTGTACCAGATGCAATAGCATCCTCGATCCCGATGTCAGCCTGCTGGACCAGCTGACAGGCGAGGTGGCGAAAGCGACAGGCTACCGGATCACGTCTCACCAGGTGGAACTTTTCGGCATCTGCCCCTCCTGCCAGCAGCAATAGACAGTGCGGTCACGGGTGAAGATTACAGGGAAGACAAAAAGTGATTCAAGAGAGTTGATGGACCGGAAAAAATTCGCGCAACAACCACAGGAAGATCAGTAAATCCCCTCATTCAACCAAAGGAGGTCGTTTCATGAGCAATGAAAGCAAATGCCCCGTAACAGGCAAAACCGGCAAGCAGGTCGCCGGTGGTGGCCCCAGCAATCAGGACTGGTGGCCGAACCGGCTGAACCTGGATATCCTGCACCAGCATTCCAGCCTGTCCAATCCGATGGGCGAGGATTTCGACTACGCAGAAGAATTCAAAAGCCTCGATCTCAAGGCGGTAAAAGAGGATCTTTATGCATTTATGACCGATTCGCAGGACTGGTGGCCGGCCGACTACGGTCACTACGGCGGGCTGATGATCCGCATGGCCTGGCACAGCGCGGGCACGTACCGCATGGGCGACGGCCGCGGCGGCGGCGGGACCGGCAACCAGCGCTTCGCACCCCTCAACAGCTGGCCGGACAACGTCCTTCTCGACAAGGCGCGCCGTCTGCTCTGGCCGATCAAGCAGAAGTACGGCAGGAAAATCTCCTGGGCCGATCTGATGATTCTCGCCGGCAACTGTGCTCTGGAGTCAATGGGCTTTAAGACCTTCGGCTTTGCCGGCGGGCGCGAAGACATCTGGGAACCGGAAAAAGACATTTACTGGGGCTCTGAAGAGGAATGGCTGGCGACCAGCGACAAACCCAAGAGTCGCTACTCCGGTGACCGCGATCTCGAAAACCCCCTGGCGGCCGTGCAGATGGGTCTGATCTATGTCAACCCGGAAGGCCCGGACGGTGAACCTGATCCCGTCAAGTCGGGAATCGACGTGCGCGAAACCTTCGGCCGCATGGCGATGAACGACGAGGAGACGGTTGCCCTGGTCGCCGGCGGTCACACCTTCGGTAAATGCCACGGCGCCGGCGATCCCGCCCATGTCGGTCCGGACCCGGAAGCCGCCCCGATCGAGCAGCTAGGTCTCGGCTGGAAGAGCAGCTTCGGCAGCGGCAAGGCCGGCGATACCATCGGCAGCGGCATCGAGGGGGCCTGGAAGCCGAATCCCACCACCTGGGACATGGGCTACCTGAAGGTGTTGTTCAAATATGAGTATGAAAAGGTCAAGAGTCCCGCCGGCGCCTGGCAGTGGCTGGCCAAGGATGTCGACGAAGAGGACATGGTGGTGGATGCCCACGACCCGTCGAAGAAGCACCGGCCGATGATGACCACGGCAGACCTTTCACTGCGCTATGACCCGATCTACGAGCCGATCGCCCGGCGCTACCTGGCGAACCCGGACGAGTTTGCCGATGCTTTTGCCCGCGCCTGGTTCAAGCTGACGCACCGGGATATGGGTCCCAAGTCCCGTTATTTCGGGCCGGAAGTGCCGGAGGAAGACCTGCTGTGGCAGGATCCGGTCCCGGCGGTCGATCATGAGCTGATCGACGACCAGGATATCGCCGACCTCAAGGAGAAGATTCTCGCCTCGGGATTGCCCGTTTCGCAGCTGGCGGCCACCGCCTGGGCCTCGGCCTCGACCTTCCGCGGTTCCGATATGCGCGGCGGCGCCAACGGCGCCCGCATCCGCCTGGCCCCGCAGCGGGACTGGACTGTGAATGAGCCGCAGCAGCTGGCCAAGGCGCTGAAGACCTTCGAAGGGATCCAGAAAGAATTCAACACCGCCCAATCCGGCGGCAAGCGGGTCTCCCTCGCCGACCTGATCGTTCTGGGCGGCTGCGCCGCGGTCGAACAGGCGGCCAGGGATGCCGGTCATGAAGTGACCGTGCCGTTTGCGCCGGGGCGGACCGATGCCACGGCGGAGCAGACCGACGTCGAGGCTTTCGAGGTCCTCGAGCCGGCCGCGGACGGGTTCCGCAACTACCAGAAAGCCAAGTACGCCGTTTCGGCCGAGGAACTGCTGGTCGACCGGGCGCAGCTGCTGACCTTGACCGCGCCGGAGATGACGGTTCTGATCGGCGGCATGCGCGCTTTGAACGCCAACTTCGAACAGTCCAAACATGGCGTTTTCACCGCCCGGCCGGAGACCTTGACCAATGACTTCTTCGTCAACCTGCTCGATCTGGATACGGTCTGGCAGCCGGTCGCCGATGATACCGATATCTTTGAGGGACGGGACCGGAAGAACGGCGAGCCCAAGTGGACCGCCACCCGGGTCGACCTGATTTTCGGCGCGAACTCGCAACTGCGGGCCCTTGCCGAAGTCTACGGCTCTGAAGACTCCCAGGAGAAGTTCGTGCACGACTTTGTCGCGGCCTGGGACAAGGTCATGAACCTTGACCGCTACGATCTCGCCTGATCGCAGCAGCAACCTAAAAAAGGGCCTTACAGCGAAATGCCGTAAGGCCCTTTTTTCATATGCTCATCCGGGAATTCCGGGGAGCCATGATACATGATTCTCCATCTTGCATCTTCTCTGCCGCCAACCCGGGGGCGCGTCCCCGGTTCGAAGGCTGACACTTAGCAGATCGGCAGCTCAAACTCCGGGAAAACTTCCCCGAAATTCCCGGATGAAACTTTTTTCAGCCGCTGCCAAAGCCGATCAACCCGGTTTTGCAGAAGACACCAAACCATAAGCAGCAGAAAGCCTGAAATCGCTTGGCGATGCCCCTTTTGCGATCAACCGGATTTATAGGTCAGGCAGTCCGGGTCATTCCGCTGCAGGCCGACCGAGATACTTTCGGCGGCACATTCGAAATCCTGATTGAACTTGCAGTCCGCGGCTTTGCAGGCGCCGACTCCGGCAGTCGCATCCATAACACCGCCTTGCTGCAAGGCTGGAAAATAGGTGTCGCAGGCGGGCTCACCGCCGGGGTCGCCGATGGTTATGGCCAGGGCGCGACAACTCTGGTCTTTGTTGTAGGAACATTTTTCAACGGTACATGCGGTGACTTTCGGCATCTTCATTGCCATTGGGCACGCTCCTTTCCCTCCCGGGGTATTTTCGGGAATTTTAATTATCGGGTCAGACTTTTCAGAGCCTGGCGGATTTCCCTGGTTCCGCAAGGAAATTTTTCGCCGCAGACCGGACAGGACAACTCCAGGCCGGTCCGCAGTGCCTGCGCCGTGCACACTATTCTGCCTCGGCAGTCGGGGCATTCAATGACAGTATTGACGGCCATATCTTTTCATCCTTTCCGTGAGCTGCTGACTTTCCCGGAGGTCGTGTGGTTAAAATCTCCAGGCTGCCGTCAGTGGTTCGATGCAATCGTGATGGCCAGCCTTTTTTCTTCCCCTTGTCACTGATATTTATCAGGGTGTCCAGATTATCAGTTTCAGCCGAATCGACAATCAGCAGACTGCTACTTCGGAGGCAGATTTTTGCCCCCTGTTTCGGTAATGGTCGCAACACGGAGAGGAAAAGGAAGAAAATCGGAATCTGCTAGCAGAGAAGAAGCGCTTTGCTTAGGGTTGGATCCTACGGCATGCTGGTAATCTTGTTGTTTTGAACAGGAGATCGAGTTGCCAATTGCCGAGCACGTGGCCTCTGACTACAAGCGGTGGGCTGCCGAGGGGTAGATTCCATATCCATTCAATCCGCAGGCTGCGGCCAGTCCATTATCTGTCAGCCTGGAACGGTTAAATTTCAGAACCGGGCCGCCTTGCAAATCGATTGACGCCGCCAGGGCGGAAAAGAACCGTTTCCGGACGGAAACCAACTATCTTTTTGGCAAGTAGGTATCCCGCAATAAATCCAACCCCTCATCCTCGCCGATAAGACTCAGTTCGTCACCATCCCGCAATATCGTGCGACCGTTCGGGACGAATGATTCACCGTCCCGGCTCAAGGTCGCAACCAGGCACCCCTGCGGAATGCCGGCCTCCCGCAGGGACTTGCCGATCAGAACACAGGTTGGTTTATCGCTCTTGATCTGCAACACCAAGAAACGATCGTCGTGTAGCAAAGAGTCTTGCAATTCAAAGTCACTTCGCGCCTGATGCCACTCAATGGGAAAGCTGCCTTCATCGACGCGCTCAGCGATCCGGGCCAGAATCCGCAGATGCTGGGTCGGGTTGTCCTCCGGGCTGACCAAAAAGAAGATAGCATGAACCCTGACCTCCTCTGCCTCTTCATGGGTCAAGGGATCATAGGTTCGCATCCGCACACCCTTGCGGCATCGCACGAGCGCCATTTCCGTGTGGTCGATGCGATCGGTTCGAAAATGCGGCAAAGCCACGCCGCGGGTTACCGGGGTCGCACCAATGCGAGTCCCTTCCATGATTCGGCCTATGATTTCCTCGGCAGTAAGATTCACCCTCGAAGAGATCTCGTCGGCAATCCGCCGGATCACGCCTTCGAAGGAAGTTTCGCCAGTAAGATCGAATACCAGGCAGCGCCTGACGATATCATCAAAAGGATCCTCTTCACGCAAACCCTTCTCTCTGAGGATGCCACGCAGTTCTGTGTCCAGATCATGATGACGGTGCCTTCCGAGCCGTTCGAAGACATGGTAAATGGCACCGGTACGGGCAACGCGATGGCGTGCGTAGTAGCGGTACCAAAGCGAAGAGATCACGATCAAGCCGACCGAGAAGCTGATTGACAGGACTCCCATTTCAAAGATCAGGTAGAAGGGTGCAATGATCCCGGCGAGCTGCATCCAGGGATAGAGCGGCGACTTGCGCCCCGGGTCATAAGAGGGGATTTTGCTCTCGCGCATGACGATAACCGCCAGACAGACCAGCGCAAACATCAGCAACTGAAAAACGCTGGCCAGCTTGGCGATCTTCATCGGATCGAACAGAACCAGGATCAGGATCATGGTGGAGAGGGTCAAGACAATCGAATAGAAGGGTGTCCCGAACCTGCCCAGTTCCCTGAAGCGGCGAGGCAGCAGGTGATCGCGGCTCATTGCCAGAGGGTAACGTGATGCGCTCATCATGCCGGCATTGGCTACGGAAATGAAGGCGAACATCGCCGCCAGCGAAAGCAGGATGACGCCCGGACGACCCAGAGCGTATTCGGCAGCGGATGCGACCGGGGTCAGGTTGCCCCGTAGCTCGTCAGGCGGGACGAGGCCGACAATCATCATGGTGCCAAGCACATAGATCAGGATCGCGGTCAGTAATGCCAGGATGATTCCCCTTGGCAGGTTTTTTTCCGGGTCTTTTACCTCTTCCGAAAGGCTCGCTACCTTGGTGACGCCAACGTAACTGATATAAACCATGCCGGCGGTCGCGACAATTGCGTCAAAGCCTGCGGCAAAGAAATTCTCGAAGTGGACTGGCTGGAATGAGGGCACCCCGCTGGCGAGGAACACGGCCAGGATGCTCAGCAGGCCGAAGACCAGAATAATCTGAACCCTGCCGCTCTTCTTCGCCCCCACGATGTTGAGAGCAGCCAGAACCAGGGCAATTGTCACGGCAATCGGCGTGATGGACAGGTTTGGCAGAAAGAGGGAAATGTAGGCTCCCATGCCGACCAGGGCGAAGGTGACCTTCAGAAGCAGAGCCAGCCACGTACCAATCCCGCCGATACAGCCGAGAAAAGGTCCGAGTGATCGATCGAGAAAATAATAGACGCCGCCGGCGCGCGGCATGGCTGTCGCCAGTTCTATGACGCTGAACATGGCCGGAACCAGCGGCAGGGCCGCCAGCAAATAGGCCATGACCAGAGCCGGTCCAGCCTGCGTCGCAGCGATCCCCGGCAGCAGGAAGAACCCGGCGCTCAAGGTCGCTCCGGTTGCAATGGCATAGACATCCCGCAGACCGAGTTCTTTTTTCAGCCGTTTTTGTTTCATGCTCGCCGTCATATTTTCACCATTGTCAAGTCCTGTACGAACTCAACGATTTCAATGGAGAGACCTCTCTAGTCTGGCAACGCTTCAAGGCGGCCAGTGTCATTATCCTACGGGAAAAAACACTTGTCACGAGCTTAAATAGTGTCCAGCCGGAAACTAAATAAAGGGAGGACCAAAATCATCCTGCTTCCCCAGTGGCTGAGTTCAGCACCGCGCAGTCTTGATGACCGGTGGCAACGTCCATTGGAAAATTTATTTTACATCTACTTGGTAGAGATGGTGTCGCTTTTTTGTTGACTTCTTCTGTAGTGATTAGAGATAATTTTCATGTAAAGGGGAGTAGCTACCGGCGGGAGACATCGCCGGCCCGTGCTTCGTCACCACGATGGCCTGTGCCATCCGGACACGGGGTTCCGACAATACGTCGAAATATGCAAGACCTTTATCCACGGCACGTCTCATGCTGCGGGTAGAGGTCTTTGACTTTTACCTGCGGCGCAGCAACATGCCGAGCGGAGGTAAAAGCCATGAACCGCCTCAAGAAGGTTTTTCTCCTCAACTGCCTCATCTTGCTGCTGATCGCGATGGGCAATGTGATCGGTGAACTGTCCGGTGTGGTCATTGCCTTTCTGATCGCCGGCGGCATCCTGTCGGTTTATCGTCCATCCGCTGACCAGTCCAGCCATGCTCAAGCTCTTTTCCAGTCATCCGCCTATGGAGGAGCGGATCGCCCGGCGCCAACCCTGGTCCTGAAATACCTGGCGATTGATGCGGCCCTGGCGGCTCTGGTTGAAAAGAAACGGGCCTGGCACGATCAGACCGCAGCCGGAGTCCTGACAAGCCCTTGAAGAGTGCCTTTAACAGGAGAAGACAAATGGACGGGAGCCATATTCGCCGATTGCGCAAGGAGTATTTGAGGATGCAGCACCCGCGCGTGTATTACGAGCTAAAGGATGATGGCGTCCTTGAGGCCCACCTCAGGCATGTGCAGGGCAGGGCGCTTGCCTATTACGACGCGCTGATCGCGGAAGGGGCTTGCCGCAAGACCGCCGAGGAGATGGTCTACCGGGACCTGATTGCCGTGCAATAGGAGACTGTTGATGAACAGGCTCCTGGAAATTTATCGGAGCAGGAAGTTTTGGCGTCTCCTCCACCGCAGTGCGCAATCGCCTTCGAAAAGAGGAGAGGCTTTGGGATTGTTCAGTAAAAAGCGGAATTCCAGTATCTTCAGATCGAAGACAAACTTGGTGCAGCATTAGATAATCAGCAATCGTGATATGAAAACGACTAACCAAGGACAATAAAATGAAAAAACTTCTTTTGATGGTCACGCTGGTGATTTCCCTTGCTCTTGCCGGATGCAGTGGTGAGAAATATGGTGACGGAGTGAACTCTGCGGCACAGGAAGTCAAAGTTAAGGATGTTTTTCTGCAAAAGGATCTTCTGGGGCAAAAGGTAACCCTTGAAGGAAAGATCGTTTCCCAGTGCCAATCAAACGGTTGCTGGTTCTTCCTTAAGGATGACACGGGTCAAATCTACATCGACATGGCGACAAATAAATTCAGCCTCCCTTCCATGCCGAACAAACAGGTTGTCGCCAGTGGTACAGTCGCTAGGTCGCAAAAAAATCTCATTTTGGTCGCAACTGGAGTCGAGGTGAAATGAACGGATATCTAAAACTGGCAGTCAAAAACCTCTTACGTCACAGAACACGGAGTGCTCTGACCATGCTTGGCATTGCCGCTTCGGTGGGCGTACTGTTCTCCGTTCTCTCCTTTAATCGCGGGTTTAATGAAGGCCTTGCCCAGGAATTAGAAAGCACTGGCCTGCATTTCATGGTTGTCCCTTCAGGGTGTGCTCACGAGGTCGCCGCTCTGGTCCTTCACGGCGCGGTTATTCCTAAATTTCTCGACACGGGAGTTATGCAGCATCTTCAGGAAGCCAATGGTATCACTATGGCCACTCCGATTCTCGTTGCCCAGCTCCCGAATCCAAAGAAAGAGAGGATTGATCTCATTTATGGTGTGGATATGGAGGTTTTGTCAGCGATCAAACCTGGTTGGCAGATCGAAGGCAAGGTTCCCACACAGGGTAATGAGATTTTGCTCGGTCATGAAGTTGCTGAGCACGAAGGGCTAAAGCCTGGTGATGTATTCACAGAGACCGCCGACGGTACTCCACTGGTAATAGCCGGGATTGTTGGTCTGACAGGCAGTCAGGATGACGCCTTTGTCTATCTCCCCATTCAGACGGCTCAGCAAATCCTGGAGCGCCCAGACGCTGCAACAGCAATTGGCGTTAAAGTCACTAACCCCGAGCGCATGAATGAGATAACCGACGAACTTAGCGCAGTCGTACCGGGTATCCAGATTGTAACCATGGGACAAGTGATGAATTCGATTTCCAACCTGGCCGCTTCGGCTCGGGCCCTCAGCCTGGCAATCGTTTTAATTGCAGTGCTGATCAGTGCCGTGGGCGTCATGAATTCGATTCTGATGTCAGTGTTCGAGCGCAGTCAGGAAATTGGCATGATGCGCGCCGTGGGCGCCTCGCGCCGAGACGTTTTCCGGATTATCCTTGAAGAAACCACCATCCTGTCAGTTGCCGGCGGTCTCTTTGGAATCGCCATAGCAACCTTTGGTTCCAAACTTATTGAGGCTTTCGTTCGGTCCGTGATGCCCTTTGTCCCTTCCGGCAACCTGATCAGCTTCGACCCGCTGCTCGCCCTGGGGAGTGTTTTGTTTATCATGGCCATTGGCTTGTGTGCCGGTCTCTACCCGGCGCGTAAAGCATCGAAAATCAACCCTGTCGAGGCGATTAAAGGATGATTGAACTCAAAAAAATAGAAAAAAACTACCGTCGGGGTGCAGAAAATGTTCGGGCCCTGCGCGGCGTTGACTTGATGATCGACAAAAAAGAACTCGTTGCAATCACCGGCCCGTCCGGCGCCGGGAAAACGACGCTCCTCCATATTCTCGGCTGCCTTGATCAACCGACAAATGGCGAAGTTTCAATCGATAGTGTCAACGCCGGGAATCTGCCGGAGCCAGAATTAGTCAAGTTGCGGCGAGACAAAATAGGGTTTGTCTTTCAGCAATTCTATCTCATCCCCGGGCTGAGCGTTTTCGACAACATCGCCCTCCCGCTTCTCTTCAGTAAGAAACCGGCAACACCAGAGAAAATTAAAAAATTGGCGGAAATGGTGGGATTACAACATCGACTTGATCACGTTCCGACACAACTCAGTGGGGGAGAAATGCAACGCACGGCTATTGCGCGCGGTTTGGTCAACGAACCGGAGATCCTGCTGGCAGACGAACCGACCGGCAACCTTGACACTGAGAATAGTGATAAAATTTTCGAAATCCTTCGTTCTCTGAGCAGCGATGGACTCACGGTCGTCATGATCACTCATAACCAAGAACTTGCCGCCCGTGCAAAGCGCACAGTCCATATCAAAGACGGGTTGGTTCACTCGGATAGCTACTTAGTCAATGCTTGAAATTTTTCCGAGCTGAACTTGACCTTCTAAGTGTTAGGTTATTGGGGCTTTATCCATACATTCGATCATTACCTGCTGAAACATAAACAAATAAAAGGCCAATTTCATTAAAGAAATCGGCCTTTAGTTTTTTGGCTCCCCGTGCCGGACGATAGTGGCACTGGGATGAAGGGTTTAGTCTCAAATCTTAAATAGGTGCCAGCCTGGAGGCCTTGTCCTCTAAATTATTAACTTCGCTGATTTTTGGCGTTTCCCAAAGGATTTATTAGCCTTCGATCTCATCAAGTCCCTCGGCTTTTCCGGTTCGGCTCAGCAGTGAGCGAACCATCGGGAAGAACAGAATAAAGAGGGTCGCCAAATTGATGCCCAAAGTCAGCGGACGTTCCCACATGAAACTGATCGACTCGTTATAGATCAGCAGCGCCCGCCGCAGATTGTCCTCCATCAGGCCGCCGAGAATGAAGCCGAGCAGCAGGGGCGCCATCGGGTAATTCATTAGGCGCAACGCCATGGCGGCGACGCAGAAAATAACCATCATCAGGATATCGAAATCGTTGAAGGTGACCAGATAAACGCCCATCAGCGAGAAGAACAGGATCATCGGCACCATGAAGTTCCTGGGTATGGCCAGCAGGCGCGCAAAATAGGGAATCAGGGGCAGATTAAGGATCAAAAGAAAAACATTGCCCAGATACATCGACATGATGACGCCCCAGAAAACCTGGGGACTGTCTATGAACATGCGAGGTCCCGGTTCGATACCGTAGGCGATCAGGGCACCGAGCATCACGGCGGTCGTTCCTGAACCAGGAATGCCGAGGCAGAGGAGTGGCACGAAAGATCCGGAGCTTGCAGCATTGTTGCCGGCTTCCGGAGCGGCAAGGCCACGCAGACTGCCCTTGCCGAACTTCTTTTGTTCCGCCGGTGACGCCAGGTTGCGCTCCATGCCATAGGACATGAACGAGCCGAGCGTTGCGCCGGCGCCGGGCAGGACGCCGATGATGAAACCGAGCAGCGAGGACCGGACGGCGGATGGGCCAATCAGCTTGAATTCCTTTTTAGAGACTTTCAGGCTTTTGAAACCGATCATTTTGGGGTCGAGGCTGTCCGAAGAAGCGTCCCGCTTCAAAACGATGGACAGCGCTTCGGTCAGGGCAAAGGTCGCCATGGCCAGCATCAGGAATTCGATGCCGTCGAGCAGTTCCAGAGAACCGAATGTGAATCGCTGGACGCCCGAGGTCTGGTCGGTGCCGACCGTGGCGAGCATCAGGCCCAGGACCACCATCAGCAGGGCTTTCAGCACGCCGCCCCGGCCGGCAAAGGCGGAAACGGCGGTCAGGCCGAGAATCATCAGGGCAAAGTAGTCGGCCGACTGGAAGCTGGTGGCGACGCTGGCCAGCATCGGAGCCAGGATCATCAACAGCACCACCGAGATGCTGCCCCCGGTGAAAGAGGCATAGGCGGCCACTGCCAGAGCTTTGCCAGGCTGGCCCTGGCGGGCCAGTGGATAGCCGTCCAGCGCTGTCGCCACCGTGGCGGCTTCGCCGGGGGCATTAATCAGGATCGACGAAGTGGAGCCGCCGAAGATGGCGCCGTAATAAACACCCGCCAGCAGGACCATGCCGGTGGCCGGATCCAGGCCGTAGGTGACGGGAATCATCAGCGCCACGGCGGTGATCGGGCCGAGTCCGGGCAGCATGCCGATCAGGCTGCCCATGAAGCAGCCGAACAGGACCATGGCGATATTCATCGGGATCAGTGTCGTGCTGATCCCGGACAACATGCCGGAGAGCATTCCGTCCCACATCACAAGACTCCTAACCGGTAAAATACTTCTCCCGGCGCAATGTATACGCCGAGCAGGGTTGACATGACGAACCAGAGCAGGATAACCAGTGGAATCGCGATCAGCGCCATCTTTTTGAGCCGGCGTTCACCAAGGATGTAGAAGCCCGCCATCAGGAACAGAATCGACGCCAGAATAAAGCCGAGCCATTTCATGGTCAGACCATAGAAGACCATGGCGACAACCAGCAGGATGGCCTTATTCCATTCCATGCCGCGCGTCTCTTGCTTCAGTGTGTGCTTGCCTTTGGGGTCAGCGGTGGGCAGGATGAGGATCAGCAGCGAGAGAATGATACCCAAAACCGCAAGCGAATACGGCATGGTCCGCGCGGTGAAGAATTCCTGTTGGGCGAGGAAGCTCAAGGGAATCCGGAGGGCGAGCACACCGTAGGCGATGGAAAACGTCAACAGCAGGAGTGCGCCGATTTTTTCACGAGCCATCTGTCCAATCCTTTCTCGCGGGTAACAGGCCCTGGCGCCCCTCCCTCCCCGGTTGCGGGGAACCGGGAAGGGAGGGGCGCCATTGCCGACCTGTGCGTTAACCTTGATTACTGGATGAAGCCGAGTTCGCGCATGATGGCGCCGATTTCTTTTTCCTGCTTTTCCAGAAAAGAGCTGAATTCCGGACCGGGTCTGTAAAGGTCCTGCCATCCCCGCTTGTCGCGAATGGTCTGCCATTCTTCCGTTTCATACATCCTGGCCAGCAGGGCATGGTAGGCTTGCGCTTTTTCTTCAGGCAGGCCCGGTGGGCCGAAAAGGCCTCGCCAGTTGGCGAATTCCATGTCATAGCCGAGTTCCATAACGGTCGGGACATCGGGCGCCTGGGGCAGGCGCTCGTTGGCGGTGATCGCCAGAATCCGCACCTCACCTTGTCGTGCAAGACCGAGCGCTTCGCCGAAACCCGTCGACAGAACCTGGGTATCACCGGAGAGCAAACCGGCCATGGCTTTGCCGCCGGCGTCATAGGGTATATAGACCAGTTGCAGAGGGTCGCCGCCGGCTGCCTTGATCACCATGGCAGGCACCAGGTGATCCATACTGCCCTTAACGGAACCACCGGCAACTTTGACGGAGCGAGGATCTTTTTTGAAATCGGCGATGATCTCCTGCAGAGACTGATATTTTGAGTTCTTCGCCACGACCAGGGCGGCATAATCAGCGATAACCGAACTCACCGGGGTCAGGTCTCGAAAGGATTGGGGAAAGACCCCGGTCAGGGAGCGAATGATAATGGGCGTGGAGTTGACCATCAGGGTTCCATGCTGGCGGTGTGCGGTACTGATCAGGTGATTCAGGGCCTTGCCGCCGCCACCACCGGACATGTTCTCGAATGAGGCTTGTTCCACCTGCCCGGCATCGAGCAGGGCCTTGCCGACACCGCGTGCCGTGCTGTCCCAGCCGCCGCCGGCGCCGCCGGGGATCAGAAAATGCACCTCTTCGATCCGGTCAGCAGCCTGGAGGTTTGGGGTGGGCAGGATCATACCCAGGAAAGCCAACATCATAACGATACCTGTCATCCAGCTTTTCTTCATGGTGCCCTCCTTCGAGCGTGGGGCCGGCTTTCTTGCCGGACGTGATCGGGACAGTATCGGCACAATTTTTAGAACGATTTTCTGCCGAATGTAAGATCAAGCTACCTCCGCGGCAAAACGGTGTAAATAATGTGGCCATAAAGATTTTTTTCTGCATAAAGACCTTTTCGTGCATAATGTTCACATCCCTGTTCAAACAGCCAAATCAGCCATTTTTCAGGTCAAAATGCCGACCCAGCCCAATTCAGGAATTTTCATAAAACGCTGGTTTCCTACCAAACTAAAGACGCGCATGATTGGTTTGGTCTGCCTGCTGGTCCTGGTTCTGGTTTTGATCGGCGGCGGCAGTTACACGGCCATGGTCGGATATGTCCTCGAAGACCAGATCGGCAAGCGCGCCCTCCAGGTGTCCCGTACCGTGGCGCGGATTCCTCTGGTAAGGCAGGAGATTGTCAAGCCGGAACCGGATGGCACCTTGCAGGAACTGGCCGAAGGCATTCGGCAAGAGGTCGGGGCCGAATTCATCGTGATCGGCAATCGCTATGGCATCCGTTTTTCCCACCCCCTGCCTGACCGGCTCGGAAAACACATGGTCGGCGGCGATAATGCTCCGGCTTTGGAACGCGGTGAATCCTACGTTTCGCGGGCGGTGGGAACCCTCGGGCCGTCGATCCGCGGGAAAGTGCCCATTATTTCCGAAGAGGGGCAAATCGTCGGCATTGTCTCCGTCGGCTATCTTCAGGAAAATGTGCGCCATATCGTCCATGGCTACCAGGCTAGGATCGGGTTTTTGGTGGTTTTCCTGCTATTGCTCGGCATTCTTGGCGCGGTGTATATTTCCAATCGCTTCAAGCGCGAGATCTTCGACCTGGAGCCTGAACAGATCGCCCGCCTGTTTACCGAGCGGGCCACGATCATCGATTCGATACGTGAAGGCATCGTGGCCATCGATCGGGAAGCAAAGGTGACGGTGGCAAACCACCAGGCAATCGAAATGCTCGAAGGCGCCCCGCAAGAGGGAATGGTCGGCCGCCATATCCGCGAGGTCCTGCCGGGGGCAAAACTTAGTCGCATCCTGACCGGCGGCGAACAACGCCTGGATCAGGAAATCGAGGTCAAGCAAACCCCCCTGATCATCAACGCCGTCCCGATGTATGGACGTGACGGCATCATCGGGGCCGTTGCCAGTTTCCGGCGGAAAAATGAGATCGACATCCTGTCCCGGCAGCTTTCCCAGGTGAAGGAATACTCGGAAATGCTGCGCGCCCAGACTCATGAATACTCGAACAAACTGCACACCATCGCCGGCTTGATTCAAACCGGCCACGAACAGCGGGCCCTGGAATTGATCAGTCAGGAATCGGCCGGCTACGAGGGGCTCATCGCCTTTCTGGCCAAGGCTGTGCCATTTCCGGTATTGGCCGCGCTGATTATCGGCAAATACAACCACGCCCGTGAATTGCACATTCGCTTCGATATCGACCCCGACAGTCAGTTGACCGATGTCCCCGCCGAGTTGAGCCGGGAGAAATTGGTCACAATCCTCGGCAACCTGATCGACAATGCCTTCGATGCGGCACTGAATGGGGAAGGTGAGGTCAGAGTCCTATTATCCATGACGGATGCGGGCAACGATCTGGTTTTTGAAATCGAAGATTCCGGAAGCGGCGTCCCGCCAGAGCAGGAGCAAAAGATTTTCGAAAAGGGCTTTACCACCAAGCGGAGCGACCGGGGGCGGGGCCTTTATCTGGTAAAGCAGGCGCTCCAGAGCCTCGGGGGACAGATCACCGTGGCGAGCAGCGATTTGGGCGGTGCCGTCTTCTCGGTCTTCATTCCGAAACACCAGGGGGGTTGAGCATGGATTTCAAGGTCTTGATCGTCGATGATGACCCGAACATTGCAGAAATCCATCGGCATTTTACGGAGAAAATCGACGGCTTCGGCGTGGTCGGCCTCGCCGACAGTCTTGAGGATGCCGCGAAGATGAGCGAGTTGCTGACGCCTGATCTCATTCTGCTCGATTTTTATTTCCCCGAGGGACTCGGCACCGACATCCTCTGGAGAATTCGGGCCAGACGTCAGGCAACCGACGTCATCATGATCACCGCGGCCAGGGAACTGGAAACACTCCAGGACGCCATGCGGGGCGGCATTTTCGACTATATTCTGAAGCCGGTGATGTTTCCACGCTTCCGGGAGGCTTTGCAACGGTTTCAGCAGCACCGGAAGCAAGTTGCAGGAAAGGTTGGCCTTGACCAGCGGGAAATCGACCGGCTGCTGCACCCGTATCAGGACAGTAAACCGGGAGAACCAGTGTTGCCCAAGGGGATTGATCCCCTGACGTTAAAAACCGTAGTCGCGGTTTTTGACCAGCCCCATCCGGACGGCCTGAGTGCCGAAGAGATCAGCCTGAGGACGGGAATCAGTCGGACGACCGCACGGCGCTACCTGGAATTTCTGACCGCAAGGGGACAACTGACTGCCGAACTGATTTACGGGGCAGTGGGCCGGCCGGAAAGGAAATATTTCCCTGTCTGAATCAGGAAATATCTGAAAAGAACTGTCGTCTGGTATTGAGGCGGTGTTTTGTGCCAGAATGGCCGACACGCGGCTGGCAAATCTGAAGCCAAGCCGGTTGTGTTCTGAAAGTGACCGAATTAATACTCAGAGTCATGGCAATAATGATAGGAGGACAACATGAAGAAGTTTTGCTGGTGGTTGGTTGTACTGGGGATGTTTTTACCGAATTCAGCGCTTGCCGCCGATCCGGTCAAGATCGGCATGGTGACCACTCTTTCGACCAAGGCCGGTTACCTTGGCGAGGAAGTGCGCGACGGTTTCAAGCTGGCGATCGCCCAGGAAGACGGCAAGCTCGGGGGAGTGCCGATTGAACTGCTGGTGGAGGATGATGGCCGCGACCCCGGCAAGGCCAAGCAGATTGCCGACCGCTTCCTCAAGCGCGATGGCGTCAAGATCATGACCGGCATCATTTTTTCCAACGTCGCCCTGGCCGTGGTGCCGAAGGTGGTGCGCGGCGAGGTCATCTACATCAGTCCCAATGCCGGACCTTCGGAACTCGCCGGCAAAGGCTGCAGCGAAAATTACTTCAATGTCGCCTACCAGAACGACAACCTCGATGAGGTCGTCGGCAAGTACGTCAATGAGGCGGGGTTCAGCAACGTTTACCTGTTGGCGCCCAACTACCCGGCGGGCAAGGACCACCTCGCCGGCTTCAAGCGTTACTACACCGGCAAAATCTCCGGCGAGGTCTACACGAAGCTTGGCCAGTCAGACTACGCGGCGGAGATTGCCACACTGCGAGCAGCCAAGCCGGATGCGGTCTTTTTCTTCCTCCCCGGCGGCATGGGGATCAACTTTCTCAAGCAGTATTCTCAGGCCGGTCTCAACCAGACCATTCCGGTCTTCGGCCCGGCGTTCTCCTTCGATGAACGTTTGCTCGGTGCGGTCGGTGCCGCGGCTCTCGGCGTTAAAAACGGTTCCCAATGGTCCCACGACCTTGACAACCCGGCGAATCAACAGTTTGTCGCTGCTTTCCGCGCAGCCTACGGCCGGACCCCGACCCTCTATGCCAGCCAGGGCTACGAGGCGGCACGTTTGATCGGCAGCGCCCTTAAAAGCGTCGATGGTGATTTGAGCAAATTTGACCAGCTGCGGACCGCGATCCGCCAGGCCGATTTTGAATCGGTCCGCGGCCAGTTCTCGTTCACTTCCAATCAGCATCCTGTCCAGAACCTTTACATTCGCGAAGTGGTCGAGGACGGCAAGGGAGGCTACACCAACCGGACGCTCAAGGCGGTCTTTACCGATCACGGCAATGCCTATGTGGACGCCTGCAAAATGAAGTAGATGTTTATCGGGGGGAGAGAGCGATAGGGTAAAAAAACAGGCCCGCTTCGACGCGTGGTCCACCACTTTGCCGGAGGGGTGCGGGCCTGCTCCGGTTTGCCTCGCAACGGGCCGCGGTCACGATTTTCATGCTACTGGTTATAGAACAGCTTCTCAACGGTCTCCAACTCGGCGTGACCCTGTTTCTGATGTCGGCCGGACTGACTCTGGTTTTCGGCATCATGCAGGTGATCAACCTTGCGCACGGCTCCTTTTACATGATCGGCGCTTATGTCGCGGCGACCGTGACCGCCCGCACTGGTTCATTCCTGCTCGGCCTGGCGGCCGCGCTGCCAGCCGCAGCCCTGGTCGGCATGCTGGTCGAAGTGCTCGTGCTGCGGCGGCTCTATAAAAAGGAACACGTCGATCAGGTGCTCGCCACCTTCGGCCTGATCATGTTTTTCAACGAACTGACCCGAATCATCTGGGGCCGCCAGCCGTTGTTCATGGACGTACCGTCCTGGCTCTCCGGCACTGTCGAATTTATCCCCGGCATTCCCTATCCGAGCTACCGTATCGCCATGATCGGCGTCGGCCTGCTGGTGGCGCTGTTCCTCTACCTGATGTTCTCGCGGACCCGCATCGGCATGCAGATCCGCGCCGGGGCGAGTAATCGCGAGATGGCCGGTGCGCTGGGTATCAACATCCGGCTGCTCTACACGCTGGTCTTCGGCCTGGGGACTTTATTGGCCGGGCTGGCCGGCGTAATGGCCGGACCGATCCTGGCCGTCGAGGCGGGGATGGGGGAGAGTATTCTGATCCTGACCTTCGTGGTGATCGTGATCGGCGGCATCGGCTCTGTGCGCGGCGCCTTCATCGGTGCCCTGCTGGTCGGCATGGTCGATACCCTCGGCCGCGCGTTTCTGCCCGACCTCTTCCGAATGTTTTTGCCGACAGCGCATGCCGACGGGGTGGCCGCCTCGGTGGCCTCGATGTCAATCTACATTTTGATGGCTCTCATTCTCATCTGTCGCCCCAAGGGATTGTTTCCAGCCCATGTCTGAATCGGCTTGCAAGCGGCGGATCCGGGTCTGCCTCGACCGAAAAACCTTTTGTCTGGCCGGCAGTGGCCTGCTGCTGATGCTGTTGCCGCCGCTGGCATCGCTCGCCGGCGAGCCCTACCTGGTTTCGCTTTTTACCCGCATCCTGATCTATGCCCTGGCCGCCGCGAGCCTCGACCTGATTCTCGGCTACGGCGGCATGGTCAGCCTTGGGCACGCGGCGTTTTTCGGCATTGGCGCCTATGCCGTCGGGATTTTGGCTCATCACGACTTCGATGAGAGCGCTCTTATGACCTGGCCGCTGGTCGTGGCGGGGTCCGACAGCGCCCTGGTCGCCTGGCCGGCGGCGATGTTGATTGCCGCCCTGCTGGCTGGCATCATAGGTTCTCTGAGCCTGCGTACCAGCGGCATGTATTTCATAATGATTACCCTGGCCTTTGCCCAGATGCTCTTCTACTTTTTCGTCTCCCTGGAAGGCTACGGCGGCGATGATGGCCTCTCCCTGTTTGCCCGTAATACTCTGCCGGGAGTCGATTTGGCTGACGACGTTCAGTTTTATTACGTCTGCCTGGTCCTGCTGTTTGGCTTCCTGTTCCTGGCAGGGCGCTTGGTGGAGTCACGCTTCGGTATGGTGATCCGCGGCTGTCGTGAGAGCGAAAAGCGCATGCAGTCGCTCGGTTTTCCGACCTATCGCTACAAGCTGCTCTGCTTCATGCTCGCCGGCGCCGCAGCGGGGCTTGCCGGCGCCCTGGTCGCCAATCAGATCGAATATGTCAGCCCGGGGTTGATGCATTGGACCCGCTCCGGCATTATCCTGGTCATGGTGCTGCTCGGCGGCAGCGGCACTCTTTACGGCCCGGTCCTCGGCGCGGCGGCCTTCCTGTTGCTCGAAGAAGTGCTCTCAATCTACACCGAGCACTGGATGGTCTATTTCGGTCCGCTGCTGATTCTGGTGGTTCTGTTTGCCCGCCACGGACTCTTCGGTGTTCTGGTCGGCAAAGAGAAGCGTCATGGCTGAACCCTTGTTGCGCACCGAAGGCCTGTGCAGGAATTTCGGCGCGGTCAGCGCCTGCCGCGACCTCTCCCTTGAGGTGCGCAGCGGGGAAATTCATGCTTTGATCGGTCCCAACGGTGCCGGCAAGACCACTCTCCTCAATCTGCTTGCCGGCGACCTGGCCCCCGACAGCGGCCGCATTTTCCTGTCCGGGCGGGAGATCACCCACTTGCCTTTGCACCGGCGAGCCCATCTCGGTCTGGCCCGCTCCTACCAGATTACCTCGGTGTTTCCCAACTTGAGTGTCGAGGAGAATCTGCTCCTGGCAATTCAGGCCCATCACGGCCACAGTTTCCGTTTCTGGCAGCAGAGCCGGAACGATCAGCAACTGCGCGCAGAACTGGGTCCGGCACTCGAACGGGTCGGACTCAGTGAGCGTACCGCGATCCTCGCGGGAAACCTCTCCCACGGGGAAAAAAAACAACTCGAGGTCGGCATGGCCCTGGCCTGCAAGCCGCAGCTGCTCATGCTTGACGAACCGATGGCCGGCATGGGGCCCGGGGGCACCGTCGAACTCTCCAGGCTGATACGCCAATTAAAAAACCAGATGACCATCCTGCTGGTTGAGCACGACATGAAGGCCATCTTCTCCCTGGCCGATCGCATCACGGTCCTGGTCTACGGTGAGGTGGTTGCCGCGGGGAGTGTCGAAGAGATTCGCAGTCACCCGGCGGTGCGCCAGGCTTACCTCGGCGAAGAGGCAGAGTAATGTTGAAGGTCGAGCAGATCGAAACCTTTTACGGCACCAGCCAGGCGTTGTTCGGCGTCAGTCTTGAAGTGCACAATGGAGAAGTGGTGACTCTGCTGGGGCGCAACGGCATGGGCAAGAGCACCACAATCAAGTCGATCATGGGCCTGACGCCGGTGAGGCGGGGGCGTATCATCTTCAACGGCATCGAGATCCAGCATCGACCAAGCTACCAGGTGGCGCGCCAGGGAATCGGCTTTGTCCCGGAGGGCCGTCAGATTTTCCCCAATCTCACGGTGTTGGAAAACATCATGGTCGGCGCTGCCCACCGCGGCGGAAGAGAAGATCCCTACACGCTCGAAGAGGTCCTGGGAATCTTCCCCCGTCTGGGCGAGCGTCTCAAACACTATGGCAATCAGCTCTCGGGAGGCGAGCAGCAGATGCTCGCGGTGGTCCGTGCCCTGATGACCACGCCCAAACTGCTGATTCTCGACGAGGCGACCGAAGGACTGGCGCCATTGCTGCGCAAGGAGATCTGGTACGGGCTCGGCGTCCTGAAACAACGCGGTCAGTCAATCCTGTTGATCGACAAAAACCTCGATGCACTGATGCAACTGGCGGATCGTCACTATGTGATGGAAAAGGGGTCCGTGGTCTGGTCCGGGGCGACGAACGAGATAGCCGAGAACGAAGAGTTGAAGGCTTGCTATCTGGGCGTTTGACGAGACGGGGCAAGGACGGTTGTCAATCCAGGTTTCCTGACCATCATTTGAAAACCTCAGTAAATTTCTGCCGCTGGGATTCGTTCCCCAACATCACCAGCTCACAATCCAATTCAAGAACCGTCGAGGCTGTCACAGGGACGACTTGGTCATCGGACTGACGCAAAGCCAGCACGTTGAGGCCGGTCCGCGCCCGGATATGGCTGTCGGCCAGGGGCAGCCCAGCCAGACTCGCGGGCATCGGGACATAAAAAAGGTCGAAACCCTCGCCCAGAATCACGGACTCTCGATGCTGCAACAGCGACATAACGGTCTCCGCGCCCAGAAACGGGTAGCTCAGCACAAAGTCAGCTCCGGCCCGATGGATCGCTTCGATGTTACGCTCGTGAGTGATGCGGCTGATGACCCGGAGCTCTGGATTCAGACGACGGTAATACACCGCCAGGTAGATATTCATGGCGTCATCATTGGTGGTGAGCAGCACGCTGGGGGCATCAGCCAACCCTGCTCCCATCAGCAGTTCCCGGTCAGCTGCGTTGCCGATGAACAATTTGTCGGCGACTCCCTCCAGAGAGTCCCGCAGAGTTTCTTCGCGCTCGATCATGTGAACGGTCACGCCATGGCTGCGGAGGGTTCTGGTGGTGGCACAGCCGACCTTGCCGCCACCGATCACGATTACCGGATTGAAGTTGGTGTTGTAGATAACCAGGTAGGTGTTGAGACTGGTGATCTGTTCCTCGGATCCCATCACCACCGGAAAACTGCCGTCGGCAAGGATGGTGTCGGGGGTCACCGGGACCAGCCGCCCCCGTTCCCACACCGCCACCACATTGACGCCGAAAGACTCTCTTAATTGCACTTCTCTTAAGGGGCGATCGACCAGGGGGGTGTTATGCACCGGAAACTCGGCAATCAGCAGCTCTCCCATCCGTCCAACCACGTGGCATTGGACATGTCCGGCGTTGACACGATAGGCAAGGTGCTCCCCCAGTTGGAGTTTGAGGGGCAGAACGTGATTGCTGCCGGTCAACTCCAGCAGGTCGATGGACTGCTCCTGTTCCGCCACTGCGGCGATGGGCACTTGGGGTGAAAGGTCACGGACGGTCAGGGTGATATTGGTGTTGATCGTGTCGGTACAATTGGCGACGATCATCCGGGCCTGCTGTACCTGCAAGGCTTCGTAGGTCGCCCGGTCCTCCACGCGCCCGGTCACCACCGGCACCCGGTCGATGTGCAGCTGCACAGCCTTCACGGGGTCCGGTTCGATCACGAAGTGAGGGATGTTATGAAGTCGCAGCCGCGCCATCAACGCCGTGGCCAGACTGTCCAGACTGCAGAGGATGACATGACCCCGAGTGCCCGGGGGAACTTCCCGGGGGGCATGAAACCGCATGCGGGATTCCATCCACGGTGCGTAGAAGAAGCGGATGAATACGAATGGCAGCACGATCAGAAGCAGCACAACGCCGGTCAGGAGAACCACAACACTGAACATGCGGCCCACATCACTGTGGAAGGTGATGTCGCCGAAGCCGAGGGTCGTCATGACCGTGAGAGTCCAGTAAACTCCCGTGAGCCAGGAGTGCTCCTGGCCCTCGAAGTGGTGCATGATCACGTGGAACAGAACCGCAAAGAGCGCCACGGTCGCCACCAGCAGAAGAACATAGCTGAGCAGTGCCCGAATATTGGGACGGGCGCGTGCCGGGAGCAGGAGAGACAGCAACTGGCTCGTAAGGAACTTCATCGGGTCTCCGCGAAAATAAGGGTCAATCTCAAGAAACAGTTTTGCCGCCTGGGAAATCGATTACCTGCTCATAAAACCAGATATTCGTTGTCAAGACGCGGCCTCCCGGGTTCTTCCCGTCTCGGTCTGCTGCAGTGAAAGCTTCCAAAATGCTCATCATAATGAGGCTACCATAGTTAGTTTCCGTCCGGAAACGGTTCTTTTCCGCCCTGGCGGCGTCAATCTGCGGACTTGCTTGTGCGGCGTACCGATGTACGCCTCCGCACAAGCCCTTGATTTCCTTGCCATGACGAAAAACTCCTCGTTTCCAGCTCGAAAACTGCACTGTGTCCGTCCGGAGTTTCCGGATGGACACTCGTTAAAATATTTTCTGCGGAGAATTTGCTGCCGGCTGGGAAGTGGGAGTCGTCCGGTCGGTGAATCGCTATCGGCGACCGGCTGACTTGACACGTTTCATTCTCAAAAATCCTGCAAAGCGCGAATGGCTGTTCCAAAGCGGAATGGCCATTTTGGCGTCAAACAGATGGTCGCTTTTCAAACCACAACGGCCCGGTTCGTTGGTGAACCGGTCATGTTTGCCAATGCATCATCCACAGGCCGTCACTTCGGTGGTCGTCGGGGCAACACCCAACCAGGGCGTGGATAATGGCAGGTGTAGCCGTGAGGTATGCGCTCCAGGTAGTCCTGGTGCTCGGGTTCCGCCTCCCAGAAAGAACCGACGGGCTCGACCTGCGTAATGACCTTGCCAGGCCACAGGCCGGAAGCGTCGATATCGGCAATCGTTTCCAGAGCCGTTTGTTTCTGCGCTTCGTTGACATAATAGATCGCGGAACGGTAGGACGTGCCGCGGTCATTCCCCTGACGATTGATCGTGGTGGGGTCGTGGATCTGGAAGAAGTACTCCAATAACCGGCGGTACGAAATCCTGTCCGCATCGAACAGAATTTCGATACCCTCGGCATGCGTCCCGTGGTTGCGATAGGTGGCGTTGGGCACGTCACCACCTGTGTAGCCCACCCGGGTCGCCTCGACTCCCGGCAACTTACGTATCAGATCCTGCATGCCCCAAAAACAGCCGCCTGCAAGCACCGCGCGTTCCTGTGTCATCATTCACTCTCCACCAGGTCAGAATAGCCACCTTGTCCCATCGCTTCTATATTGTCCCGATAAATACTCTGTCAGCCGTCAATCCGGCTGCCGATTAAAGATTATCCCATAGATAGTTCCCGTCCGGAAACGGTTTTTTTTTCCGCGCTGGCGGCGTCAATCTGCGGGTTTGCTTGTGCGGCGTACCGATGTACGCCTCCCCGCAAGCCCTTGCTTTCCTTGCCATGACGAAAAATTCCTCGTTTCCAGCTCGAAAACCTCACTGGGTTCATCCGGAGTTTCCGGATGGGCACTGTCTAACCGTACGCAGAACCCCTCTCAGCCAGCGTCTGAGGATGGCGAGTCTCGATTTCGTTGGTGACCCTGATAGCGCTGACCCCACCGAGAGGACAGCGGGTTTCGCAGATGCCGCAGCCGATACATTTGTCGCTCAGGACCTTGGGGATTTTCAATGACCGTGTTTGGCCGGAACCGGTGACCAGTTGTTCTTCGAAGACAATGGCCTTGTCAGGCGTCGGGCAGTGTTCCTCGCAAACCAGGCACTCCTCCTGACGGGCGAACGGCAGACAGCGGTCTTTATCGAATACGGCCAGCCCGATGACGGTTTTGCGCTTTTCCGCAAGGGGCAATCGACGAAGCGCACCGGTCGGGCAGACCTGCCCGCAGAGGGTGCAATTGTACTCACAGTAGCCCAGCCGGGCGACCAGCAGCGGCGTCCAGAGACCGGTGGCCCCGGCTTCGAACCAGGCCGGATGCAGGGCCTGGCCGATGCAAACCTTCATGCATTCACCGCAGCGCACGCAGCGACGCAGGAATTCCGACTCGTCCACGGCGCCGGGAGGGCGAATCAGGAAAGCATTGCGCTGATGACTCTGCGGCGCGATTTGCGCGACCGGAGCCATCAACACGCCCGCCGCAACCGAGACCAGCAGATCGCGGCGGGACAGATTGACTTCGGCCTGGGGGCGCGGGCCCTGCAGCCCGAAGCGGACTCTCTGCTGCGGGCAGGAATCGGTGCAATCAAGGCATTTCACGCATTCACTGCTTTGATGGCCTGTCGCATGGACGGCCTCCATGCGGCATTCCGTCGCACATTTTTGACAATCAGGGCATAAGGCGTCGGGTTGCCGCACCAGCAGCGCTCGTCGACTGCAAAGTCCGAGCAGTGCGCCCAGCGGGCAAAGATTTTTGCACCAGAAGCGACGTTCAACCCGCTCCAGCAGCATGATCAACAAGAACACCAGCAGAGTGAACAAGCCGAGCGTGTAGCTCGGCTGAAAAAAAGCCATCAGGTTGTCACGGAAGACGGGGTAGAGGTCGTTCAGAACCGGGATATCATGGCGGTAAGCCCAATCGAACAAGCCATTCAAGCCAAGATTATAGGCAGGATAAATCGCCAGCGTTAACGTCCGTAAAAATATCGCCAGCGGGTCAAACAGGCCAAGCAACTGCAGGCCACCGAAACTGGCCGCAACAAGGGTGATAAGAAGCAGGTATTTGACTTTGCGCCAACCGCTTTGGCAGAGGTGCGGGCCGCGCCCGGACAGCTTGCCGACGCCGTCGATGGTGGTGCCAAGGGGACAGATCCAGCCGCAGAAAAACCGCCCGAACAGCGCCGTCAAGACCAATAAAACCAGAGCCGGCCACAGTGACCAGCTAAAGGCCCCTGGCGCGAGCAAGTCAGCCAGAGCCGCCAGCGGATCAATCCGGAACAGCAAACTTACCGGATAGGGGATTTGATCCTGGCCCTGGTACTCGGTCTGCACAAACAGCCAGAGAAATCCCAGCAGGCAGAGCACCTGGACGGTGCGGCGCCAGGTGACCTTGGTCAGGGAAATTTTCATACCATCCGCATCCGACTCAGGTCCATAACCCCGAGACCCCGTTTCGCCCCGGCCACCACCGTCGGAATATCCTCAGGCTGGAAGCCGAACAGAGTGGCGGTCACACTGTCGGCGGCCACGATATCGCTGGAGGCGATCAGGGTGTGCCGCCATTCGACATCGCGCTCATGTCCTCCTTGTGGGCCGTTGCGCAGCAAAATCCGGGTGGCATCGACTATGGTCAGATCGGAAGGCACGACCAGGTTGATATCGGTCACCGCGTCGCCGATCCGCCGATGCAGCCGGCCACGATTGCCGCCGATGACGCCCATGATGTTTTTCATGCCCAGGGTCAAGGTCGTCAGTGAATGATCTTTGGCGACCGGGATATTGATGAACCGGTCGGATTCGATCGCCGGGCGATAGAATTGCCAACGGCGTAATTCCCGACCTTCCTTGATGGCAACTTCCTGATAGGCGCGTCGGTCCATGTGTTCGATCCGCACCCGGCTGCTGCCGAACGATTCAACCGCCGCCTGGATACCGCTGTTGACATAGCAGCGGCGTGGATCGTTGCAGGTATTATCGAAGACCCGAACCTGTGCCGCACCCGCTTCCAGGCAGTGCTCGATGACCGCCTTGACCACTTCCGGATGAGTGTTCGCGCCCAGTTCCGGGGCGCGATCCCAACCGATATTCGGTTTGACCACGACCGTGTCACCCGCTGTGACGAAATTGCCCATCCCGCCAAGGGCGGTCAGGGTGTCCTCAACCAACTGGCCAATATCTTGGCCTTTATGCCGGGACACGAGCGGGGACGTCGTCGCCATGGCAGGCGCAGACAGCAGATCGACCAGCGGCAGACTGCCGGCAACCAGCGCACTCTGCAATACCGAGCGGATAAATTGACGTCGATCGAGATTAATCATTCATGTCTCCTGTAAGGTCCAAACCGCCCCGCCCCTCCGGATTGGGCCCAGAGGAGACGACAACTCTGCAGCAAAGAACGAAGCTCAGGGGCTGTCGGTGCGATTTACTGCAGGGTGGATAATCAGACGGTCGCCGGGATGAATCGGACTGTTGAGGTTGATACGATTCCAGATCAGGACTGCGGCCAGGGGCACGCGAAAACGTTCAGCAATCGTCGAGAGGTTATCGCCGGGCTGGACGATGTAAATCCGCTCCTGCCTCTGCTGACTCCATTCCTGGTGAAGCGCGTCAAATCGCTTTTGCAGCCCTGGCGGCGTGTTCGCGGGGACCGCCAGCGTGTAGGTGCCGGCCGCCAGATAGTGCCCGCGCAACTCAGGGTTCAAATCCTTGATTCGCTTGAAATCGGTCTGCGCGGCCTGTGCCACTACCGTCAGGCTGGTTTCCTCAAAGCAGGTCAATTCGACCGTGTTGAATTTCCTGGGAGGATAAAAAGCCTCATCCCGCAAGTAAAAGCCATAACGCTCCGGATTTTCCAGGATCAGTTTGGCCGAGAGGATCCGGAACAGGTAGCGCTGGGTTTCCAACGGCAGGTAGAGACGGTAGAAGTTGCCGACATCCTGGGCCAGAATTTCCGCCTGCAGGCCTTCCTCGCCCATGTTGTAGGCCGCGGCGGCCAGACTCCAGGACCCCAGATCTTCGTAAAGCTTGCCGAAATAAGCAGCTGCCGCTCTGGTCGATGCGGACAGGTTCCGTCGCTGATCGATTGACTCGTTGACGGTCAAGCCGTAGCGACGACCGGTCTCCGGCATAAATTGCCAGAAACCCATGGCTCCCTTGGGTGAGCCGGCATGGGGCCGCAAAGCGCTTTCGGCGAGGGCTACGTATTTAAGGTCTTCGGGCAGTCCGGCCCGGGACAATACATCTTCAATAACCGGGAAGTAGCGTGTGGACCGCTTCAGCCACAAAACAGCCTGATCCCGGTCCCAGAGAGAGATCAGGAGTTCCTTTTCCATGCGTTCTCTGACATCGGGATCTCCCAGGGGGACAGGCTCACCGCAAAAGGACAGGGGTTGTTCCAAGCGAAGGCTTTTCAGCAAAGGCGGAATTGACCCTTCGGCGCCTGAGGCGAGGGTGGCTCCGCCCAGCAGCAGACACGTCATTAGCATCACCGTGGTTGACAATCGAAAAAGCATAAGTCTCCTGAAGGACAAGCGGCTCAGAAAGCAAGCAGGACTTTTTGCCGGAGTCTAGGAGACTGTCGGACTATCCATGAAATGGCTGCAAATCCGATCCTTCGGCCCAGATTTCAGCTCCTTTTTGCCCCATAGCTACGGCTATGAGCCTGCAAACGAGCTAAAATCTGTTCTCGAAGCCTCGAATTTTCGCTTCAGTCCGTATAGCCCGACAGTCTCCTAGGTGGGACCGAAAAACCCTGAGTTCTCTCTTGATGTGCGGGATAAATACCCTACCGGTAATTATACTCAACCGGGGGGTCCCAAGCAAAGCAGGGGGTTGTTGTTGATACGCGCAAGTTGCTTGGTGGTGTTGGGCGTTGGGGGTGGTGGGCCAAGACAACCTACTGACATCACAAGACTTTTCAATAAAAATCGCCCTTTTTTAGCATTGTAGGTCGATTTTGGGGGGCGAAAATTGCTCTATGGGGGGTCAATATTCCGAAGAGCATTTGTATTAAAAGCGAATGGGACTGTTTTTGACCGCGAAAATCCGATTATACCACGAAACAAGGGTATAATTTGGCAATGACCTGTTGTGTTTTCAGTGGGTTAACTTGGTCCGACCCCTTCTTTCTCTTCCTCCGCCACCAAACCGGCAAAATCAATTATTAAATCTCCTGCAATCAAAAGTTCAAATGGTGTTGAGCGGGCTTTTTGGGTTCAATGATTTGTAATTCTCGAGAATTCCTGCCAGAGGTTTTCCGCGACAGGCCCTGCCGGTTTGTCCATTATCCGGGCGACGCAGATATTGATATCTAATGTCGATTGATAATTTCGGATGTTCAAGCGTACCAGTTTGCCCGAATTCAACTCTTCTGCAATCAAATGTTCGTGCAAGCGCCCCCAGCCCATTCCGGCCAAAATGATCTCCTTCTTGGTGAAATGGTCGGTGACATACCAATGCCTTCCCTCGGGCAGATAGCCAAAATTTTGGGGGCGGGGTTCGCGGCTGCTGTCCCTGACGACAACCTGCACAGAATTCTGCAAATCATTCAGCGTCAGAGCGCCTGTCTCCAAATGATTTCTGAACGCGGGGGAAGCGATGGCAACGAGAGTCGCCGAGGTGATTGGGATGGCCTCGAATTCCAGGTTTTCTTCAAACCACGGACTGATCGCCAAATCTGCCTCGCCTTTCTGCAGCCGGTCTAAAGCCCCCCATAATGTCTCCCCCATGAGGTTGAATTGCGTCCCGGGAAACTTTTTCTCACACTTTGCAAGAGTCTCCAGAACCAAATCAAGGGGGCAGCTGGCCTCAATGGCGATTCGTACTTCGGGTTCATTGCCTCGTGCCAGGTGCTTTGCCATTTCGCTGAATATCTGACTCTGCTTAAGAATGACCCGAGCTTGGCGGCACAAGGCCTCACCCGCAGAAGTCAAACTGGCACGGTAGGCATCCCGGGAAAGAATCTTCAAGCCCATTTCTTCTTCCAACTTCTTCATGGCAACACTGATGGTCGGCTGGGTCTTATGCAGTTTTTCCGCCGCGGAAAGGATGCCACCAACGTCCGCAATCGTGACCAGCATTCGCAATTGCTCGAGAGTCATATGCTCTCCTTTGCGGGTAATTACTATTGTTAAAAGCTATATTGAATATCTATTTTTAATATTATTAATTTATATATAACCATGGTAGTTTTCAATCATAAAAACAGCGCATCAGCCGTTTAGAACGCAAAGGAGATTTCATATGATCAGAAAAACAGGACTCCTCTTCGCCGCCTTGGTTTTTTCCGCACAATTGGCGTTCGCCGCCACTTACCAGGTCGACCCGGTTCATTCCCAGGTGGAATTTACCGTTGACCATCTCATGGTTTTCAAAGTCAGCGGTTCCTTCAACGACTACCAGGGGGAAATTATTGCCGACCCTGCCAGCAGATCTATTGAATCGGCCACGGCAGCGATAAAGGTTGCTTCAATTGATACCCGGGAACCCAAGCGGGACGACCACTTGCGCAGCGCGGATTTTTTTGACGCGGAGAATTACCCGACCATGACATTCGTCAGCAAAAGAATCGAAGGGCAGGGAAACGACATTACCGTGCATGGTGACCTCACTATCCGCGGAACGACCCGGGAAGTGGCCCTGAGAGGCAAATACCGGGGCGAGAATACGGACCCCTGGGGAAATGTCCGCGCCGGTTTTTCAGCGAGCACTCTAATCAATCGTCACGATTATGGCCTTAACTGGAACAAGGTCCTGGAAACCGGCGGCTTTGTCGTCGGCGACGAAGTCACGATCAACCTGGAAATTCAAGGTGTCCGCAAATAGTTGGGCGCGTCCGCTACGTTCGGTCAGAAAAAACCGAGGTGCTTTTATGAAAATAGGTCATGTTCATCTGAAAGTACGCAACCTGGACGGGGCGATTGCGTTTTACCAGAGATACTTCGATATGAAAGTCACTGAACAGGTCGGAAGTGCTTTTGCATTTTTGTCGGCAGGGGGGATGCATCACGAACTGGCGCTTCAGGAGGTGGGAAGTCAGGCAGGTACTCCCAAACGGCATGATGTCGGCTTATATCATGTTGCCTTTGAAGTTCCAGACAAAGACTCTCTGGTTGAAACATTCAAGAAACTCCAAAAAGATGGCGTGGCCGTTCATCCCGTCGACCACCGTATCAGTTGGGCCCTCTATTTCAGCGACCCGGACGGCAACGGCATGGAAGTCTACTGGGATACGAGGGGCACTGAGCATGGTGTTGAAACCTGGGAAGGTGTTGACCGACCGCTTACCGAAAATCAGCTTAGCTGACGTAGAAAATAATCCCCGCCTCCTTTGAGGCGGGGATTATTGGTTTTCTTGATTTACGGATTTTCGCCGGCACAAGCAACAGGAATTAAGTCTTTGCGGAGTTGGGGAGTTGGAGTCGGACCAAGCCATTAACGGTGGAGGGCAGAATCAGGCTCGTGGAATTTTTACAGGTGCCTTGGTGGGAGCACAAGTGGGACAGCAAGGTATTTCTGAACGATTTCTCGATGGTCTTGACAATCATGAGGAACTGTTGCAGCTCTCATCCAGAGTTACCAATTTAATTGGTACCTAATCAGAGTTACCCATGTCAGGCGGGCCCTGAACTTATCTATTTAAAAAAGTCTTGGATATGCTGATATATGAAGAAGCCATCGTCTTTCAGCGCCAAAGAATATGCGGGTGGGCCTCGAACTTGTAAGTACCCGATTTTTAGATGCTTAACAAACGAGCACGAAGCCGACCACAGAAGCCAATACAAAAAAAGGCCGACTTCATTGACGAAATCGGCCTTCTGAATTTATGGCTCCCCAGTGAAGACGAAACTGGGCACTGGGAAACAAATTTTAAGATTTGATATTAAGCGGCACCCCTTTCAAAACCCTCTTGTATCCTTGTAAAATGTACTGACATTTTCAACAAAAAAAGATATATTCCGTAATCACTTAAAGAAAATAGTCTATTTTTATTAAGCTCTTCCCTTTTTAAATAATTGTTATCGCAATTTATGATTCTGTCGAAAAATATGATGGAGTCTTCTTTTATTTCTGAATTTGCAGGAAGATAAAATATTTGAGTT
>Ga0102929_1000183_pt1 | contig 35738 bp, 34 predicted proteins | sample SalPonR1_B_D2_MG_FD_78510 | JGI IMG/M metagenome (GOLD analysis project Ga0102929, IMG submission 78510) | Salt pond soil microbial communities from South San Francisco under conditions of wetland restoration - Salt Pond MetaG R1_B_D2_MG | ecosystem: Environmental > Aquatic > Marine > Intertidal... | reverse complement strand
TGTTATACTTGTTTTCATAAGAGAGTTCTCCTTTTTGATATTTTTGTTTGTAGTTAAACTTATTATATCAGAGAACTTCTCTTTTTTTATTTATTTCTGTAACATATGTTATATCACCTTACACAGTCAATTGTATGTTGATGTAATAAAAGGTTTATGTTAATATTAATTGGATGTGAGAGGTGTAGTATGATTATTAATGGATTACAGAAGATTTCTTTGCTAGATTACCCGGAAAAAACGGCTGCAACAATTTTTTTTGCAGGGTGCAATTTTAGATGTCCGTTTTGTCACAACGGTGACTTGGTACTAAACCCTGAAAAGGCGGATAAAATAGACGAAGAAGAAATTTATGATTTTTTAAATAAAAGAAGAGGACTTCTTGATGGTGTTTGTATTACCGGAGGAGAACCACTTCTAAAAAAGGATTTATTAAAATTCATAAGGAATATAAAAGAATTGGGGTTTTTAGTTAAAGTTGATACTAATGGTAGCTTTCCAAATAGATTGATAGAATTAATAGATAGTAAACTTATAGATTACATAGCTATGGATATCAAGAATTCTAAAGAAAAATACTTAGTGACTGCTGGATTACCAAAGATGATGGAAGAAGATACTTTAAAAAGAATTTCCCAAAGTATTGATGTTCTAATTAAATCAAGTATTGATTACGAATTTAGAACTACAGTTACTAAGGAATTACATAATTTGGAGGATATTAAAAATATAGGGGAATGGTTAAATGGATCCAAAAAATACGTGATACAAAATTATGTGGATTCTAATAAAACAATTAAGGAAGGCTATAGTAGCCATGAAAAGGATTGGCTTTTTGAGGCAAAAAATATTTTGAATCAATATATAAGAGATGTTAATATTAAATAATTAAAATTATTGTATAAAAAAGTGCCTTAAACAGTTGAAAAGAGCGCTTTTTTTAATCCTTTAGAACACTATATATATGGCAAATATATCTTGACACCCACTACATATATGTTATGATATATGTAACAAATATAGGGAGGTCAGTTATGTATCAGGTATTAAAAAGAAATGGCAGAACAACAGAATTTAGACTAGCAAAGATAAGTGCTGCCATAGAAAAGGCATTTGAAGCAAGAGAAAAGGATTATACTACTGATATCATTCAATCTTTAGCGTTAATGGTGACTTCTGATTATCAGGGGAAAATTCATGATGGATTAATTGAAGTTGAAGATATTCAAGACAGTGTGGAATCGATATTAATAAAAACTGGCTATTCAGACGTAGCAAAAGCATACATCCTATATCGTAAACAAAGAGAAAAATTAAGGAATATGAAGTCAACAATTCTTGATTATAAAGAGTTGGTTGATTCATACGTTAAAGTTACAGATTGGAGAGTAAAAGAAAACTCCACAGTATCTTATTCTGTGGGTGGTTTGATTCTTAGCAATTCTGGAGCAATCACTGCTAATTATTGGTTATCTGAAGTTTATGATGAAGAAATTGGTGAAGCACATAAAAATGCGGAAATGCATATACATGATTTATCCATGCTAACAGGCTATTGCGCTGGTTGGTCCTTAAAACAATTAATACAAGAAGGCTTGGGCGGAGTTATGGGTAAGATTACATCATCTCCAGCAGCTCATTTATCCACTTTGTGTAATCAAATGGTAAACTTCTTAGGTATAATGCAAAATGAATGGGCAGGAGCTCAAGCATTTTCTTCTTTTGATACATATTTAGCACCTTTTGTGAAAGCTGATAACTTATCATATAAAGAGGTAAAACAATGTATACAATCGTTCATATACGGTGTAAATACGCCAAGTAGATGGGGAACTCAAGCACCATTTTCTAATATAACTTTGGATTGGACTATACCAAATGACCTTAAGAACATTCCAGCGATAGTGGGGGGAAAAGAACAAGAATTTACTTATGGCGATTGCAAAGAAGAAATGGATATTATAAATAAAGCTTATATTGAGATAATGTTAGAAGGTGACGCTGAAGGAAGAGGTTTCCAATATCCTATACCTACTTATTCCATTACAAAAGATTTTGATTGGTCCGATAATGAGAACAACAGACTTCTTTTTGAAATGACAGCTAAATATGGTACACCATATTTTTCAAACTATATTAATAGTGATATGGAACCAAGTGATGTAAGAAGTATGTGTTGTAGGTTAAGACTTGATTTACGCGAACTTAGGAAAAAATCAGGTGGTTTCTTTGGAAGTGGAGAGAGCACTGGTTCCATTGGCGTTGTTACAATTAATATGCCGAGAATAGCATATCTTTCAAAAAACAAAGAAGATTTTTATAAGAGATTAGATTATTTAATGGATTTGGCAGCAAGATCATTAGATATTAAGAGAAAAATAATAACTAAACTAATGAATGAAGGGTTATATCCATATACAAGAAGATATCTTGGTACCTTCGATAATCACTTTTCTACTATAGGTCTAGTTGGTATGAATGAAGCTGCAATGAACGCAAATTGGGTTGGCATTAGCTTAATGAACGAGGATGCTCAAAAATTTGCCAAAGAATCATTGAACCATATGAGAGAAAGACTTATGGATTATCAAGAAAAATACGGGGCTTTATTTAACTTAGAAGCAACACCTGCGGAATCAACTGCTTTTAGACTTGCAAAACATGATGTTAAGAAATTTCCGGATATAATAACTGCTGCAAAGGATAATGGAACGCCATACTATACTAATAGTTCCCATCTTCCAGTGGGGGCAACAGAAGATGTGTTTGAAGCACTGTCAATACAAGATGAATTACAAACACTTTATACATCGGGAACAGTTTTTCATGCATTTCTAGGTGAGAAGCTGCCTGATTGGAAATCTGCAGCTAATTTGGTTAAAAAAATCGCAGAAAATCATAAACTTCCATATTATACTTTATCGCCGACATATTCTATATGTCCAGATCACGGATATATAAATGGAGAAGAGTTTAAATGTCCTTATTGTGGGAATAAAACGGAAGTATATAGCAGAATTACTGGATACTATAGGCCTGTGCAGAACTGGAATGATGGAAAAACTCAAGAATACAAAGATAGAAAAGAGTATAAAAATAAAGATTACTACACTAAAGGATCTTACGTAGGTAAAGGGAATTTGGAAGAAATCATGGATGAAGATGTCAATAGGAAGAAAGACAGTGAAAATAAATATTTGCTATTTACAACAAGCACTTGCCCAAATTGCGGGATTGCCAAAAAAGATTTGAACGAAAGTGGTATGGATTTTATAGAAATGAATGTAGATGATTATCCTGAAATGGCTAAGCAATATGGAATCATGCAAGCGCCTACACTTTTAGTAATTAATGATGAACGATTTGAAAAAATTGTAAATGCTTCGAATATTAAAGAATACCTAATTTAATTTAATGTGCCGGCATCTGCCGGCATTTATTTTGTAAATAATTTTGGTTGAATAAAAAAAATAAGGGTATAATATTTCTATAACAAGGAGGATACAAATAATGGGAAAAGAATTTGACGTATTGATAGTAGGTGGTGGAACAGCAGGTTTAACTGCTGGAATGTATGCTGCTAGAGCAGGTAAAAGTACTATGATAGTAGAAAAAGAGATGTTTGGAGGACAGATAACTTACACTCATCAAGTGGACAATTTCCCGGCGGCGCAAGGTTTAAGTGGTGTTGAATATTCAATGAAACTTCAAGAACAAGCCCAGAATTTTGGTGCAGAGTTAGTTATGGATGAAGTAAAGGAAATAATATACGGTGAAGAAAAAATCACGTTAAAAGGTGCTGCGGATGAGTATATAGGTAAAACTTTAATTCTTGCTACAGGACTCAAACATAGAAGAATGGGAATTGAAAGGGAAGAAAGCCTTGTTGGGAGTGGAATATCATTTTGTGCAGTATGCGATGGCGCCTTTTTCAAAGGAGCAGAAGTTGCTGTTTATGGTGGTGGTAATACGGCTTTGGAAGATGCAATATTTTTATCTGATTTTTGCAAAAAAGTAACCATAATACATAGAAGGGATAAATTCAGAGGCGAGGAGCATCTTGTAAATGTTTTAAAAAGCAAAGATAATGTGGAATTTGCATTGAATAAAACAATTAGTAAGCTAAATGGACAATACGCTATATCAACCGTAACATTGAAGGATAAAATCACAGGGGAAGAAAACGATATTAACGTATCGGGTTTATTTGTAGCTATAGGACAAATGCCAGACAACAAACCCTTTGAGGACTTAGTGGAAACTGACCAATCAGGATTCTTTGACAGTAGCGAGAACTGTAAAACGTCAAAGGCCAACGTCTTTGTTGCGGGGGATGCTAGGGCTAAAAGTGTAAGACAGCTTACTACTGCTGCAGCAGATGGAGCAGTAGCCGCAATTGCTGCATGTAGTTACGTGGATAATTTATAATAAGAAGGGGAAGGCCTTTTGGTACATCCCTTGTCAAGTGGACAAGGGATACATCAAAAAGGCCTTCCTATATTTTTATTGTTACTGTTTTTTCATCATATATTTCTACAATGCCCTCGATAGAAACAGATATTATTGCACCATTTTTCTTTTCTACGGTGGATTCTATGATTCCATCAGGTTGTTTGATTTTGTATGTAAAAGTACCGTTTTTTAAATCTTTGGAAAGTGAAGTGGTTAAAGCGACGGTGCCAGAGCCACAACTACCTTCGTGATAGGTGGTATTCACATCCCTCACATAAACTACTGGGATCATAAAACTAGTGGTTCCATCGTAGTACATAATTCCAAATGCCGGTGGGTTGTAAGCTTCGTAGAATTCATTTTTAATTTTATCAAAGGTACTAACGGGGTAATTGTTAATATCCAATACTAAATGCACTATTCCATCTAAATCCACCAAAGTAACATCATATTTATACTGTTCAATTGCCTTAGGTATGGGCATGTTAACTTTAGCAAAGCCAGTATTAGGATTTGATATGGTAGTTATAGGATTATCAGCACCGCTTATTTTCACAATATTGATAATGTTGTTGTTTTCATCACTTTTGCCAATTCCCATTTTAGCCAATATTAATCCATAACTTCTTGTGGCATTTCCACAAAACTCCAATCCAGACATATCTAGATGAGCATCCACCCCAATTTTTTTTTTGTTAAGAACAAAAGCAACTTGCTCTGCATTATAATTGGTTTGATTTAAAAGTGCGTTGGCTACTTTTTGATAGCAATCTTTTTTAATGGGAGTTTTTACAAATATTGTTATATTTCCTGCGGGATTAGCTACAGTTATAGTTACATCTTTATTCATAATTATTTACCAAATTTATTTCTTACATCTTCTAACAAATCCATTATAGGTAGATGCTGCGGACATGATTCTTCGCATACACCGCACTTAATACATCTACTCGCCTTCTCGGTATCGGAAATGAATATTAAATAGTGGTTATTATAGTATTCGAAGTTGTTGTATATATTAGCATTATTATATGAGGCAAAGCAACCTGGTATATCAACACCATGGGGGCAAGGCATACAATATTTGCAACCAGTACAGTTTATGAGGATTCTTGATTTGTAAATTTCTTTTACTTTATTTATCGTTTCTTTTTCTTCTTTTGTTAGAGAATCTACTTCAGAGGTACATGCCTCTTTTATATTATCATCTATTTGTTCAAATGAATTCATACCACTTAATGCAGTTGACACGCCTCTAAAGTTCCATAAGTAGTGAAATGCCCAACCGGCTGCAGATCTTTCCTTGTAAATAGATTTCCAAACTTTATCAATATCTTCAGGTACGTTATTTGCTAAAGTGCCCCCTCGTAAAGGTTCCATTATTATTACATCGAGTTCTTTGCTTTCAGCATATTTTAGACCAGCAAGTCCTGCTTGATAATCTTCATCCATGTAATTAAGTTGAATTTGACAAAAATCCCAATTATATGCATCTACTATTTCCTTGAATACTTCATAGTTATCATGGAATGAAAACCCTATTTGCTTGATTTTACCAGTAGATTTTGCTTTTTCTATAAATTCAAACAAGTTGTTTTTAAGTGCTTTTTCCCACTTTTTTTTGTCTAAAGTGTGTATTAAATAAAAGTCGATGCAATCGATTCCCATTTTACTTAATTGCTTATCTAAATACTTATACATATCTTGAGGTTCTTTTATTAACCATGTTGGTAGCTTATCAGCCACATAAACTTTTTCTCTATAGCCAGCTTTAAGTGCTTTGCCTACAACTAATTCACTATGGCCCATATGATATGAATATGCGGTATCAATATAGTTTATGCCTTTGTCAATTGCATATCTTATCTGTTGAATCGCCAAGGCTTCGTCAATATTACCAACATTACCATCTAGTATTGGTAGTCTCATACAGCCATAGCTGATTACAGATACCATATCATTGTTTTTTCCTAATTTTCTGTATTTCATTTTAACTCCCCTTAATTTCCCATATAGGATATATTCATATCGACGACGCCAGAAATGCCGTCTACAATTCCTGATTGAGAATATTGCCATATATCATAATGTCCTGTGTAATAGGGATTAGTTACTCCCCAATTTGCAACCCATACATAATTATTTCTTAGCAAGGACATGTTCAACTCAGAGGTTAAATAACTTGAGCTTGCGTAAACGCCCGAACGATATCCACTGTTTTTAATAGTATTACAAAATGCTTGGCATATCAGTGTTTTCTGTTGTGAGGTGAGGTCTTTGTTCCTTGCATTAGGACCCGAGTCCTCCATATCAATGAATATTGGATAATCTAATGATTGCCCTCCTAGCATTTGAATGCACATACTAGCTTCTTCAACGGCTTCTTGTTTTGTTATTGCAGCATCATAAAAATATGCACCAACTTTAAGACCTGCAGCTTTTGCACCCACTAGATTTTTCTTAAAGGTGCTATCTTCTACTAAAGCACCTGAACCCCATCCCATAAAACCGACTCGTAAGATTACAAAATCAATCCCTGAGTCTTTTACTTTACTCCAATTTATGTTGCCTTGCCAATATGAAACATCAACACCTAATAAATTTGAGATAGAGCCATCATCGCTAAATAAATAGTCCGTACCTTGGATGGTTTGAAAACCAGTTACTTTAGTGCCAGTTTTATCAAAATAATAAGTTTTTCCATCGATGGTTTGCCAACCGTAATATGTAGTGGTTTGTGTGGTTTCAATGGTAGTTGGTGCTATTTGCTCGGCATTAATGGTCCCTTCGCCATAAGGTAATAAATTGTAGCTTGAATCTATTAAAGAAACTTCTTCATAAAAAGGATCTTCTTCAATTTCTTTTTTGCCATATAATAAATAACCGTTTTTATCTAAAACAGCCTCTAAATCAGTTACATTTCCATTTATTAATGTTAGATATTTATTTTCAATTCCATCGAGAGCCGGTATATATTGGTATATTTGTTTACCATTGTCATCAACAAGGGGTACTTCTTCCGTGCTTTCGATTGTTTCTATTCTACTTTCAACAAATTCTATAGTGTCTTTAGAAACAGGAGGAGGTTCGGTTTTATCATCAGAATGTTTATTGAATTGACCATCTTCTTCAGCAAGGTTTACTTTGTCTTGGGAAACAACTTTTTCTGATACATCTATGGCTTTAGTTTCTACCGGAGGTTCAATAGTAATCGTTAAAGGTTCGGGTATATTGTAATCCTCAGTATCAATTAATTCTAAAGTATAATCGCCTGCTTCTAAATTATCAAAATATACCAAGCCATCTTCATCAGAGTCAGTTAATATATTAGGTTCATCATCGGAATCTATTAATGAAAGAGAGACCATAAAAGGGTAATCAATAACAATTTTGTCATCTTGATTTTTTATAGTAACGCTTAAGTCAGATTCGAAAGAATTATAAGTTAAATATAGAGTATCTTTTTTTTCTATTTCAAAGGGAAGATCCTTATTATCTAAGTTGATTAAGTTAGATAGATTCATATTAGAATAAGAAGTTGAGTTTGTGGCATTGAACATACCAAAAAAACAAGCAACTGTTAAAGCAACACAAAAAATCAAAACAAATACTAAAGAAACACCTTTTTTTGTTAATATATATGTTAATATTTTTTTCAATTCATCACCTATTTTAATAATTTAATTTCACTTTAGAATACTATAAAACTCAGTAAAAGTCAAAATTCATATGTGTATTCCAATTGTTTTTATTTAGCGTATTATTATGATATAATAAACAAAATTAATAAGGGGGAAGCTATGGAAAAAGGTTTAGTAATCAAGAATAAAGAAAAGTTAGAATATATTAGGCCAAAAGATCCAACTGCTAAGGGTTCTATGTTAGCTAAGGTAATTGGAGAAGATGAAGGCTGGGATGATTATGTTATGAGGGCAATAAAACTTGAACCAGGTGGCACAAGCTTTAAACATAATCACGAATGGCCACATATCAATTATTATATAAAAGGAAAAGGGCTTTTAACCTTAGATGGTGAGGACCATGAAGTTTCCGAAGGAGATTTTTCATATGTTCCAGAAAATAGTACGCATCAATGGAGAAATGAAAGCAAAGAAGATTTTGAATTTATATGTATAGTGCCCAAAGTGGGACATAATATTTAATGGAGGGTGAATTTGAAAAGTAATATAGTATTAATAGGAATGCCAGGGACTGGCAAAAGCGCAGTGGGGAAGGCTTTAGCTAAACATTATGGTTATAACTTTATAGATACAGACGATAGAATAGTAGAGCTAGAAGGAAGAAGCTTACCTGATATAATTGAAAATGGAACCTATGAAGAGTTTTTAAAAATAGAAGGTAATGCAGGTAAAACCTTGGATTGCCAAGAAACTGTAATAGCTACAGGGGGAAGCATGGTGTTAATCGAAGATGCCATTTTACATTTAAAGGAAATCGGAACGTTGGTATATCTAAAAACCAGTTTAGATGTGTTAGAAAAAAGACTAGAAACAACTATGGTATCTAGAGGAGTTGCAACGCCAAGGCCTATGACGGTACAAGAAATATTTAAAATGAGGGCTCCTTGTTACGAGAGATATGCAGATATTTCTGTTGATTGTACCTTTGGAATAGATAAGATGGTAAAAAATATTATAGAATTGTTATAAAAAGGAGCATTTATGAATTTTGGAGAGGCATGCATAAATTATCCATCAATAATGTTATTAATAGAGCCTGAAACGGGTAATATTTTGGAGGCAAATAAAAAGGCTGCCGATACATATGGTTATTCGATAGAAGAGTTAAAGACAATGACCATATTGGATATTAATGTTCTGAAAAAAGAACAAGTAGTTGAAGAAATGAGAATTGCACGTGAAGAAAGTCGTAACTACTTCCACTTTCCCCATAGGACAAAAAATGGGTTTATTATAGAAATGGAAGTTGAAAGTTATCCTACGAAGATTGAGAATAAAAACATACTTCTCTCATTTATAAGACCATGTGAAAAAAGAAGCTACTTCAATAGCGCTGCAATGAAACTTGTACAAGAATCTAGGGATATAGTTGTTGTATTAGATCAAAATTGTAGAATTATAAGGGTTAACAAGAAGTTTGAAGATATTTTAGGATACAATGAAGAAAAAGTTATTGGCGATAAGATTGCAAATTATATTAAGGTTTCTGATAACCCTGAGTACGAAGAACTGGAAAATAAACTGATACTTGGAGAAGTTTTTGATATAGATTTAGAAATAGAAAACTTAAATAAAGAATACAGATATGCTAATCTTGTTGGCATTCCCACATATTTCAGAGATAAATTTTTTGGTGCGGTTGTTTCAATAAGAGACAAAACAGTGGATGCTATTAAAGAAATACAAAAATCAAAAAGACTTGAAGAAGCACTTAAAAGCGCAGAAAGATATAGAAAAGAGAAGGATGAGTTTTATGCTAAAATGAGTCATGATATGAGAACACCGCTAAATGCTGTTATTTCATATAGTGACTTTGGTATAAATGAGTCTAAGAACGAGGTTACAGAAAAATATTTTCAGCAAATAAAAGAGAGCTCAGAACATTTGCTTGGTTTATTAAATGATGTTTTAGCATATAATAAAAATGATAGTGGGGATATAGTCTTAAATGAGAATCCAACTTCAAATAAAGAAATTGTGGAAAATGTATATAACGTAATTAAAGTTAGGGCGAATTTAAAGGATATCGAGGTGGAACTGAATCTTGATGAGAATATTTGGGATTGCCAAATGTTTGATGTACTAAGGATAAAGCAGATATATTTAAACGTATTAAATAATGCAATTAAGTACTCAAAACCTAAGGGTAAAATAATATGGAATCAAGAATATTTATATGATAAAAATAAAAAACCGTATTTTAAGAATGAAATAATTGATAATGGAATAGGTATAAGCAAAGAGTTTATGAAGAAAATGTTTGAACCCTACACAAGAGAAAACAATGACTTTGTTTTAAATAAAGAGGGAAGCGGTCTAGGTTTGGCTATTACTAAAAATTTGATTAATCTAGTAGGGGGAAATATAAATTGTGTTTCTGAAGTCGGTTTAGGCACAAAAATTATTGTTGTTATTCCAGCAAAAGAACTCGATGAGGAGAGATGCAAAAAAAAGAAAAAAGAGTTGAATTATTCTTTTACATGCAAAAGGGTTTTGGTTTTTGAAGATAATAATATTAACTATAAAATAGTTAAAAAAATATTAGAAGGTGTAGGAGCAAAAACTGAAAATGCAGGTGATGGAATGGTTGGAATCAGTATGTTAAAAGAAAACACCTATGATGCAATTTTAATGGATATTAGAATGCCTATAATGGACGGAATAGAGGCAACGATGGCCATCAGAGCCGTAGATAAAGAGATTCCTATAATTGGATTTAGCGCAAATGCGGATGATAACGATGTTAAGAAATCAATAAATCATGGGATGGATGCACACCTACGAAAGCCGGTGGAAAAAGAAGAACTGTATAATATCTTAGGCTATTTACTTGAGAATGGAAGGGCGCTTTAGGGCGCTTTTTTTAGATTCATTTTTATTGACATATGTCAATAAAAATGTTATTCTAACCAAAGATGAATAAATTATAGACATATGTCAGAAAGGAGAAGCCGTGGGTAGACCAAGAAGATGCAGAAAAGTTTGTGCATTACCAGAAACAAAGGTATTTGGACCTTTGGAAAGAAAGCCTTTGTGTAAGGAACTAAATGATTATATAGTTTGCTATAGTAGTGCTCACCTTGTTAAGGAAAATGTGTCTTTAACAGTGGATGAATACGAAGTTATTAGGCTATTAGACTATATTGGTTTAAACCAAGAAGAATGTAGCAAATATATGGAAATATCTAGAACTACTGTAACTAGCATATATAATGAAGCAAGGGCGAAAATGGCTACTGCAATTATAGAAGGAAGAGAGCTGGTTATTAGCGGCGGAGACTATGAGATATGCGGTTTTAAAAAATATGTAGGAAAAGGGAAAGGAAGTAATAATATGATATTAGCATTACCAGTTGATGAAGCTAAAAAAGAAACTAGAATGGGCGGAACCTTTGGGAGAGCTTCATATTTTATGTTTTATAATATGGAAAATGAAGAATTTCGATTTGTAGAGAATATGGCAAAGGGAGCTGAAGGTGGTGCAGGAATTAAGGCTGCACAAACAATTATTGATAATGATGCAAAAGTAGTATTAACTGCGAATTGCGGAAATAATGCAATGGATGTTTTCGAAGGAAATGTTGAGGTATTAAAGGCAACTTTAGATACAGCCCTTGAAAACATTGAGGCATTTAGAAAAAATGAACTAAAAAAATTGACAGAAATTTCGCCAGGAAGACACGGTAAGTAACATGAATATAGCTGTACTAAGTGGAAAAGGCGGGACGGGGAAAACTTTTGTTTCTGTTAATTTAGCCTTGGCTTCAGAAAATGTATGTTATTTGGACACTGATGTAGAAGCGCCCAATGGAGATTTGTTTTTAAAGTCGAAAGCAGATGAAACTTTAGATTCTATAGTTATGCAACCGGAATTCGATGGTGACAAATGCACGGGATGCAGAGAATGCGTGGAATTTTGTAAATTTAATGCACTTGCTTTCATAAAAACACCTAAGCTATTCCCTGATATATGCCATAGCTGCGGAGGTTGTAGTCTTGTATGTAAATACGACGCTATAAAGGAAGTTCCTCATAAAAAAGGTGAGATTAAAATAGGATATAAAGATAAGATTAAGGTTGTAACAGGCTTATTAAATGAAGGTGAAGCATCGGGTGTTTCGGTAATCGAAGATGTTATTAAAAATAAAGAAGAAGGTTTAAATATCATCGATTGTCCACCGGGAAGTGCTTGCAGTGCTATGGCAGCCATAGAGCCTGCGGATTATTGCGTAATAGTAGCGGAACCAACGTCCTTTGGCCTTCATAATTTCAAGATGGTTGTGGAGTTGGCGGAAATCTTTGATAAAAAAATTGGTGTTGTAATAAATAAATGTGATAAAGACAAAGTGGATAATAATATAATAAAGAGCTTTTGTAATGAAAAAGGTCTTAAAATTTTAGATACTATAATTTATGACGAAGAACTGGCCAGTACCAATGCCCATGGAATAGCTGCTTTAGATAGTTCTGATAAATTAAAAATAATCTTTGATGATATGTTAGATAGTATTAAATTGGAGGTGGGCATATAATGAAATCACTTTTAATATTAAGTGGAAAAGGTGGTACTGGAAAGACAACAACTGCTGCATCATTCATCGGTTTTTCAAAGGCTAAAGCTTTTGCTGATTGTGATGTTGATGCGCCTAATCTTCATTTGCTTGAAGATTTTGGTAAAGGCCCTAAGGTAAAGGACTACAATGGATCTGACAAAGCACAAATAGATATTAATAAATGTATTGGATGTGGTAAATGCAAATCAAACTGCAGATTTAATGCAATTTATCCAGTTGAAACTGGATATCAAGTAAATCCGCTATTATGCGAAGGCTGCGGAGTATGTGAAATAGTATGTCCTGTAGAGGCTCCTAAGTTAAATAAAGACGTTTCGGGTCATCTAATGCTTTATAAAAATACTGAAAGAGTTTTTTCCTCAGCAGAGTTAAAGATGGGTAGAGGAAATTCAGGTAAGTTGGTTTCCGAAGTAAAAAATGAACTTAATTCCAATGTATATGAGGATAGTGAGGTTGCCATAATAGATGGATCTCCTGGAATAGGATGTCCAGTAATTGCATCAATCAGTGGAGTAGATTTAGTTCTCATTGTTACCGAGCCGACTATATCGGGGATGAGCGATATGAGGAGAATTATTGAAACTGCAAGGATATTTAAAGCTAAGATTGCAGTATGCGTTAACAAGTATACCATAAGCGAAGACATTACAAACGAAATAGAGGAATATTGTAAAAATGAATCCATTGATTTTGTAGGTAAAATACCTTATGATAATACAGTATCAGAATCAATAAATAAAGGTATTTCCATTTCTGAAATTGAATGCAAAGCAAAAGAAGAACTAAAAAAAACATATATAAAAACAATGAAGTGTTTATTAGATAATTAAACAAGGAAAGATGAGGTATGTATAATGGCAGAGAAAAATGTGGAAAACTGTGATAAAAATTGTTCCAATTGCAGTTCGAGCTGTAGTGAAAGAGATCCTAAATCATTAATAGAGAAGTTGCATGAGGGTTCAAATGTTAAAAGAGTAATAGGTGTAGTAAGTGGAAAAGGTGGAGTAGGAAAGTCTTTAGTTACTTCATTGTCTTCAGTATTATCTCAGAGAAGTGGATATAAAACGGCCGTTATGGATGCTGATATTACTGGTCCTTCTATCCCCAAAATGTTTGGTATATTGGAAAATGCAACAGGAGACAAAAGTGGTATATATCCTGTGACAACACATACAGGGCTTAAAGTTATGTCGCTAAATCTACTTACAGAAAATGAAACTGATCCCGTTGTTTGGAGAGGACCTATATTAGCAGGTACTGTAAAACAATTTTGGACCGATGTAATTTGGGGAGACGTTGATTTTATGTTCGTTGATATGCCTCCAGGTACTGGAGATGTCCCTTTGACGGTATTTCAATCATTACCTGTTGATGGAATCATCGTAGTAGCTTCACCTCAAGAACTAGTTTCTATGATAGTAGAGAAGGCATTAAATATGGCTAAAATGATGGATATTCCTGTTCTCGGGGTAGTGGAAAATATGAGCTACATAAAATGTCCAGATTGCGGTAAAGAAATTAAGCTATTTGGTGAGAGCCATATAGATAAAGTGGCAGAAGAAAAGGGATTAGATTTCTTGGGAAGAATTCCAATTGAACCAAATTTGGCACTTTTGTGTGATACTGGTAGTATAGAAGCATTTACTGGAGATTGGTTGAATAAAATAGTAGATATATTAAAAGATATGGAATAATTTAGCGGGGGAGAAAAATATGATAATAGCAGTAGCATGTGATGGTAGAAACGTATCAGAACACTTTGGTCATTGCCAAAGCTTTGTGTTGTGTGATAGTATGGAAGGTAAGATAGAAAGCACTAAAGTTTTAGGTAATCCAGGTCATAAACCGGGGTTTTTACCAAAATATTTAGCAGAAAATGGAGTTAAGGTTATAATTGCAGGAGGCATGGGTGGTGCAGCCGTGGATTTATTCAATTCCAGTGATATAGAAGTGATTTTAGGAGCAAAAGGTGATGCCATAGAAAATGTCACGGAATATATAGATGGAAAACTAGTTTCCACAGGTTCGATATGTCACCAACATGAGCATGCAGATGAATGTGGCGAATAAAATGAGTAATATCGATAATTTTTCTAGGGTTTTTTTCAAAATATATGATAAATATGTAACCCATGGGGATATAACTTACAGTGAGCTTAAAATACCCAAAATTGAATTTACTAATATTTGTATGAATGCGGATTATGTTTTTTCAGATGAAATTATCATAAGATTCTGTGAGAATTGTAAATTAGAAGGTGAAGAGCTTGAATCCATGATGAGTTTTGTAAAAGGTGGTAAATAGTATGAGTATGGAAGAGATTAAAACTATAAAAATGATTCCAGATAAACCTTATGAAACAAATTGTGATATTAATATTTATGATCAAGTCAATGGTAAAGATCGAAAACGCTGTGCGATAAAGATGGAATATAGTAAATATGATATCCAAGAACTTATTAAAGAAGGATACGACTACGAGGATGTTGTTAAATACTATGAAGGCTGGATATATAATACTGTTAGAAGATATCTTTGCTATGAATGGGAATGCAATGTAGGATACGATGAAGTAATAGAAATATTAAAAAACCATGTCAAAAAATATTTCAAATAAACTCAAATTATACTTGACTTTTATAACGAGTCAAGTATAATTTATGTGCCCGGGTTTACAAATACTAAACATTATACTTAGTATAACTCTTAGGAAGGTGAATATGGATATAGGTAGTAAATTAAAAGAAATTAGGGTTGAAAGAGGACTTACTCAAGAAGAACTTGCAGATAGAGCAGAACTATCTAAAGGTTTTATTTCTCAGGTTGAAAGGGATTTAACTTCTCCTTCAATAGCGACCCTTGAAGATATACTAATATGTTTAGGGACTGATATTAACGATTTTTTTTCGTATGAGACGGAATCTAAAGTAGTATTTAAAAAAGAAGACTACTTTGAAAAAATTGATAAGGATAAAGGTACGAAAATAGAATGGATAGTTCCTAATGCACAAAAGAATATTATGGAACCCATTAGATTATTTATAGAAGCCAATGGAACCACTCTTTTAGATAATCCCCATGAAGGTGAAGAATTTGGATATTTAATCAAAGGAGATCTGACAGTACATTTGGGGAATAAGAAATATGAGGTTTTTCAAGGGGAGTCCTTTTACTATATTTCTGATAAAAACCATTACATGAGTTCTAAGAAAGGGGCTGAGCTAATATGGGTTAGCTCGCCACCGAGTTTTTAATGGAGGGAAAGTTGAAAGAACTTATTAAACTAGAAAACATAACAAAAAGCTTTGATGATACAATTGTTTTAGATGACCTGAATCTTATTGTACATGAAAATGAATTTATTACATTGTTAGGCCCTTCTGGATGTGGGAAAACTACAATACTTAGAATAATAGGAGGCTTTGAATCTCCGGACATGGGCAGAGTATATTTTGAAGGAAAAGATGTGACAGAACTAAGTGCAAATAAAAGAAATCTCAATACTGTATTCCAAAAATATGCCTTATTTCCACATATGAATGTAAGGGAAAATATAGCCTTTGGACTTAGAATAGCAGGCAAAAGCGAAAAATATATTGAGGATAAAATCAAATACGCCCTAAAACTGGTTAATTTAAGCGGATATGAAAAAAGAAATATAGATAAATTAAGTGGAGGACAACAACAAAGAATAGCCATGGCAAGGGCTATAGTTAATGAACCGAAGGTATTGCTTTTAGATGAACCTTTAGGGGCCTTGGATTTAAAATTGCGTCAAGAAATGCAATATGAACTTATAAGATTAAAAAAGGAATTAGGAATAACCTTTATTTATGTTACCCATGATCAAGAAGAAGCATTAACTATGTCGGATAAAGTGATTGTTATGAACGATGGATATATCCAACAGATGGGAACTCCAGAAATAATATATAACGAACCAGAGAATGCTTTTGTAGCTGATTTTATAGGAGATAGCAATATAATTGATGGAATAATGATAAAAGACAGATTGGTTGTAATAAATGGCATCGAATTTCCTTGTGTAGACGAAGGTTTTGGGAATAACAAGAAAGTTGATGTTGTTATTAGACCAGAGGACTTATTGATAGGAAAATCAGGAGAAGGTAAAATAGAAGGGTTAGTTTTAAGTAGAGTGTTTATCGGTGTTCATTATGAGATGGTTGTTGAAGATACGGCAGGTTACCAATGGCTAGTTCAGTGCTATGAAAAGCACGATATTAACGAGAAAGTTTCATTGGACGTAATACCAAAAAATATACAGATCATGAACAAACCTACTTCTGCTGATGAGGAGGTATTGGAAATTGATATATAAAAAATCATTGGCATCACCATTTATAGTGTGGATTATAGCGGGAACTATAATACCGATTTTATCAATTGCATATTATGGTTTGACTGATAGAAATGGTGCTTTTACTTTTGAAAATATCTATGCAATATTTGATAAAATGCATTTACAAGCTCTTTGGCTTAGTATAGTTTTAGCTTTTATTAGTACAGTTATATGTTTTTTGATATCTTATCCTTTGGCTTTAATGTTAAGAAGTAGTAAGCTTGGGAAAAAAGGCTTGATGCTATTCATATTCATATTACCAATGTGGATGAACTTTTTACTAAGAACCATGGCATGGCAAGTGCTTTTGGAAAAAAATGGAGTTATTAATAGCATTTTAAGCACCATTGGCTTACCGCCGCAGGAGATAATCAATACTCCTGCTGCAATAGTGTTGGGGATGGTTTATGATTTTTTGCCTTTTATGATTTTACCAATATATAATGTGCTCTCTAAAATAGATGGCCAAATAATAGAAGCTGCTTATGATTTAGGTGCTAACTTTAAAGATGTATTATTAAAAGTCTATTTGCCTTTGAGTATTCCAGGAATTGCCAGTGGCATTACTATGGTTTTTGTACCATCGCTTACAACCTTTGTAATATCCAATATTTTAGGTGGTGGAAAGATTTATTTAATAGGCAATATTATTGAACAGGAATTTACTGTAAGTTCAAACTGGAATCTAGGTGCAGGACTTTCACTGGTAATGATGGTATTTATTTTAATTAGTATGGTATTTATGGAGAAATTTGATAAAACTGGCGAGGATAGTTTCATATGAAAAGGGTAGCAAAAATAACATATATAGTATTAGTAATATTATTCTTATACTTGCCTATAATTGCCCTTGTGGTTCTGTCTTTTAATGAGAGCAAATCAATGTCTGTTTTTACGGGTTTCAGTTTAAAATGGTATGAGGAAATGTTTTCCAATAGGATGATAATTAAAGCCATAGGAAACACCTTTACAATAGCTATTACTGCCAGTATTACAGCAACAATAATTGGGACATTGGCTGCTGTAGGGTTAGGTGGGATGAAAGCAAAACAGCAAAATCTTTTGCTAGGATTTAATAATGTCCCCCTACTAAATGCGGATATAGTTACAGGAATTTCTTTACTTTTAACATTTTTGTTCTTTGGAATTTCTCTTAATTGGGGAACTGTTTACCTTGCCCATGTAACATTTTGTATACCTTACGTAATACTGTCTGTAAGACCTAGAATAAATAAATCTTCGACTTTGCTATATGAAGCTGCTCTTGATTTAGGTGCATCTAAGAAATATGCCTTTTATAAAATTGTATTACCAGAACTTAGGCCTGGAATAGTCTCTGGATTTTTATTAGCATTTACCATGTCGGTTGACGATTTTGTAATAACTCATTTTACAAGGGGGGCAGGAATAAATACCATATCAACCCTTATATATAGTCAAGTAAAAGTTGGCATAAGACCATCATTGTTTGCATTATCAACTATAATATTTATCATGGTTTTATTAGTCCTTATAGGTGTAAATATTCTAACAGATAATAAAAGGAAGAAATTAATATATTAAGAGAGGTGTACTATGAAGAAAAAAATATTATTACTTATTTCGGTTCTATTAGTGATTTTGTTGTTTGCGGGCTGTGGAGGCACAGGAGAAAAGGTTTATGTATATTGTTACGGTGACTATTTTGATCCTGATTTAATAGGACAATTTGAAGAAGAAACGGGTATAGAGGTTATTGTTGATACTTATGATACATGCGAAGAGATGTATCCGGTAATAAAGAACAATTCTGCTAGCTATGATGTTATATGTCCATCAGATTATATGATTGAACGAATGATAGGGGAAGACTTATTAGCTGAAATTAACTTCGATAATGTTTCTAATATTAAAAATATAGGAGACAAATATTTGGAAATGTCTAGAGACTTTGATCCAGAAAACAAATACTCAGTTCCTCATACTTACGGAACGGCAGGTATATTGTATAATCCTGAAATGGTGGGAGATAAGGTTATCGATTCCTGGACTGATTTATGGGATGAAGGCTTAGAAGGTGAAATATTGATGCAAGACAGCATTAGAGACACCTTTATGGTAGCCGAAAAGATATTAGGCTATTCATTAAATACAGTAAATGAAGATGAGCTTAAAGAAGCAACAGAGCTACTCATAGAGCAAAAACCCCTAGTATATAAATATGTTAATGACTCAGCTAGGGACTTATTATCAAGTGAAGCTGCTGCAATCGGAGTTATTTGGAATGGAGAATATCTCTATTGCAAAGAACTAAATGATAAGCTTGAATTTGTCGTTCCTAAAGAGGGGACCCAATTTTTCATTGATGCTTGGGTAATAGCTAAAACTGCCGAAAACAAGGAAAATGCAGAGGAGTGGATTAACTTCATGTGCAGAGAAGATGTTGGCAAACAAAACTTTGACTATTTAACATATAGTACTCCTAACATTGCTGCCCAAGCACTTATAAATGAAGACATTCTAAATGATGAAAGTGTTTTTCCAACAGATGAAACTTTGGATAATTGCGAAGTATTAAAGGATTTAGGACCAGATGGGAACGAATTATATAGTGAATATTGGAAGAAATTTAAAGCTGAATAATTATCAGAATAAGTACAAATAGGTGCTTCAAAATTAGGCAAGGAAATTATTATAGCGAAAAACCCAAAGCTAAAGAAACCTTTAAATACTGGGGATATGGAAATAAAGAGCATGGATGATAATGAAATAGATTATAGTAAAGATATTTTCGTTACCTTTGAAATGGGCATATTAATGTTTATTAGGAAAAAATTCAAGTAAAAATTGTTAAAGATGCCAAGAATTAGTCCGTGCGATTAAAAAAGTATTAAAGTAATAATAAGCACTAATTATCACAAAAAAAACACATAATTTATTTTAGATTATCGTTGACATGAGTGGTTATTAGTGTTAAATTATTATTGTCAATTAGCACTCAAAACAAGCGAGTGCTAACAGAAAAAAGGGGGATGGTATGGAGCTTAGTGAACGAAAATTAAAAATACTACAAGTTATAATTTCAGACTATGTTACATGCGCGGAACCTGTTGGGTCTAGGTCTATAGCAAAAAAATATGATTTGGGGATTAGTCCAGCAACCATTAGAAATGAGATGTCAGACTTGGAGGAAATGGGGTATTTAACTCATCCGCATACTTCTGCAGGAAGAGTTCCTTCAGATAAGGCGTATAGACTTTATGTAAATACACTAATGATGAAAACTAAGCTTACAAAGCTTGAAAAAAACATAATTGCAGAGAAGCTTAAGACCGATGTATCTGAATTTGAAAAGAGGATTCAAGAAGCAGCAAGTGTATTATCAGAAATAACTAATTTAACATCATTTGCGTTGACTCCTAAGCATGAAGAGGAAGTTCTAAAATTCATCAAATTACTTCCTGTTGATGAGAAATCTGTAATAATGATGATAGTGTCTACTCAAGGGAAGGTTACAAATACAGCTCTTAAGTTAGATGAGACATATAACAGCGATAGCTTAGAACTTTTAAGTAAAAATATGACATACAACTATCAAGGTAGAACAATAACAGAGGTAGTTAAAGATTCAATAATAAAGGATGTTCATTCTGATATTGGTGTAATGAGTTCGTTGGCTGATAATGTAATGCCAAACTTTATGAAAACATTGGAAGATATGCTTAATGTCAATTTATATATGGAAGGGTTAACGAACATATTTAATATACCTGAATATAACGACCTTGAAAAGGCAAAGCGCTTTTTAGAAATGCTCGATAAAAAAGAAGAGCTTACTAAAAAGATGTTGGAGAGAGAAGACGGAATGATTGTTACTATAGGTGACGAAAATTGCGACGAAAATATGAAGGACTGTACAGTTATTACAGCCACTTACCATATAGATGGTAAGCCGGTGGGTAAGATTGGAGTTATTGGGCCAACTAGAATGAAATATGCAGAAGTAACTTCCATTATGGAGTATTTGTCCGAAAATTTAAGCAGTGCTTTCCAATTGGAGTATAAAGGGGGAGAAGATAAAAAAGATGAGTAAAAAAGACGTTGAAAAGAAAGTAACGGAAGAAGAAATTTTGCAAGATGAAGAAGAACAGGAAGAAATCATAGAAGAAAGAGAAGAAGAATCAAAGGAAGAAAATGAAGTTAAAAAAGATAAAGAAGATAAGGAAGAAGACCAGAAATATGTAAGACTAATGGCAGAATTCCAAAACTATAAAAAGCGCGTTGAAAAAGAAAAGAAAGATACATATGCATTCGCTAACGAAAAAATCGTTACAGAATTGCTTGATGTGATAGATAACTTTGAAAGGGCTTTAGAAACTGAGTGTGAGAACGAACAGTTTTATGAAGGAATGAAAATAATCTTCGACCAATTCCAAGGGGTTTTAACAAAATCAGGATTGGAAGAAATTGAGGCGTTGGGAAAAGAATTTGATCCTAATTATCACAACGCAATTATGATGCAAGACAGTGAAGAACATGAAAGTGGTAAAATAATAACTGTTATGCAAAAAGGGTATAAACTAAAGAGTAAGGTTATTAGACCGAGTATGGTTGTAGTAGCCAATTAACAAGAAGAGTTGAAAGGAAGGAAGAAAAATGAGTAAAGTTATAGGAATTGATTTAGGAACAACAAATAGTTGTGTATCAGTATTAGAGGGCGGAGATCCTACAGTAATTGCCAACGCAGAAGGTAATAGAACCACGCCTTCAATTGTAGGTTTTACAAAGGCAGGAGAAAGATTAGTAGGAGAAACAGCAAAAAGACAGGCAATAACTAACCCTGATAGAACTATTTCATCAATAAAAAGACATATGGGTGAAAGTCATACAGTGGAAATTGACGGTAAAAAATATTCACCACAAGATATTTCTGCCATGATTTTAGGAAAACTTAAGGTAGATGCAGAAAGTTACTTGGGAGAAAAAGTAACAGAAGCTGTAATTACTGTTCCTGCATATTTCTCAGATGCACAGAAACAAGCGACAAAGGATGCTGGACAAATTGCAGGATTAGATGTAAAAAGAATTATTAATGAGCCAACAGCTGCATCATTGGCATATGGTTTAGATAAAGATACAGGTTCACATAAAGTTTTAGTATATGACTTAGGTGGTGGTACTTTTGATGTATCAGTTCTTGAACTTGGTGATGGAGTATTTGAGGTATTAGCTACTAATGGTGATACTCATCTTGGTGGAGATGATTTTGATAATGCTGTAATGAATTATTTGGCTGATTCTTTTGCTAAAGAAAATGGAATCGATTTAAGAAAAGACAAGATGGCATTACAAAGACTAAAAGAAGCAGCTGAAAAAGCGAAAAAAGAACTTTCAAGTGCACAATCAACAAAAGTAAGTTTACCATTCATAACAGTGGGACAAGATGGTCCCTTACACATGGATATGGATGTAACTAGAGCCAGATTCGATCAGCTTACTTCTGACTTAGTAAATAGAACAATTGAACCTATGAAAAAAGCCATGGCAGATGCAGGAATCACAAACAGTGATATTGATAAGGTAATATTAGTTGGTGGTTCAACTAGAATTCCTGCTGTCCAAGATGCAGTTAAAAAAATTACAGCTAAAGACCCGTTCAAAGGAATTAATCCAGATGAATGTGTATCATTAGGTGCGGCTATTCAAGCAGGAGTATTAACAGGTGAAGTTAACGATGTATTACTTTTAGATGTAACACCATTATCACTTTCAATTGAAACTCTAGGTGGAGTAGCTACAAAGCTTATTGAAAGAAACACAACAATACCTACAAAGAAGAGCCAGATTTTCTCAACTGCAGCAGATAATCAAACTGCCGTAGACATTCACGTAATGCAAGGAGAAAGAGAAATGGCGGCAGGTAACATTACCTTGGGAAGGTTTCAACTAACAGGTATCGCTCCAGCTCAGCGTGGAGTTCCTCAAATAGAAGTAACTTTTGATATCGATGCGAATGGTATTGTTAATGTAAGTGCGAAGGATAAGGGAACTGGAAAAGAACAGAAAATCACTATTACGTCTTCTTCCAAGCTCAGCGAAGAGGAAATTAACGCTAAGGTTAAAGAAGCAGAGCAATATGCTGAAGAAGATAAAAAGAAAAAAGAAGAAATTGAAACTAAGAATCAAGCAGAAACACTTATTTATGAGACTGAGAAACAGCTTGGTGAATTGGGAGATAAAGTAACGGAAGATGAGAAAGCATCCATTGAAGCGGCTAAAGAAGAATTAAGAACAGCATTGGAAAGTGGTAATGTAGAAGAAATGAAATCTAAGATTGAAGCACTTACAAATGCATTCTATCCGGTTTCATCTAGAATCTATCAAGAAGCTCAAGCAAATGGTCAGCCTAATCCAGAGGCATCTGGTTTTGATTCTAATATGGGAAGCGATGAAAATGCTGGCCCACAAGGTGATGCAGTAGACGCTGATTACGAAGTTGTCGATGACGACAAATAATGAGCTTGTCTAAAGTTTAGGCTTTAGTAGATATATAAATGGAATGGCAAGTTTAAACTTGCCATTTCGACGTGTAATAAATGCGAAGGGGAGAAAGATGTCTGATAAAAGAGATTATTATGAGGTGCTAGGCTTGCAAAAAGGAGCATCTGATGATGAAATAAAAAAAGCCTTTAGAAAAAAGGCCATGAAATACCATCCGGATAAGAATCCAAATGATAAAGATGCAGAAGCGCATTTCAAGGAAGTCAATGAAGCTTATGCTGTATTATCCGATGCTGATAAAAAGAGCAAATATGATAGATTTGGTCATGCAGGCGTCGACCCAAATGCTGGCTTTGGCGGAGAAGGTGGCTTCGGTGGCTTTGGCGGTTTTGAAGATATATTTGATATGTTTACCGGCGCTTTTGGCGGCGGAGGAACCACAAGGAGAAGAAACGGACCTCAAAAAGGTAAGGATTTACAAAAAGCTATTACTATAACTTTTGAAGAATCATTTTTTGGATGCAAAAAAGAAATTGAGATAACAAAATATGTGAAATGCAAAAACTGTAATGGTAGTGGGGCAGCCCCAGGAACTGGTAAAAGAACTTGCGATAAATGCGGAGGAAGTGGCCAGGTATCAACTATTTCTAATACACCTTTTGGACAATTTAGAAACGTTACTACGTGTGACAAATGTGGTGGTTCTGGTGAAATTATAGATGCTCCATGTCCTGAATGTGGAGGAACCGGTAAGGTAAGAAAAACTGTTAAGATTAATATAGATATTCCTGCAGGAGTTGACAATGATAGTGTTATTCCTTTAAGGGGACAAGGCGAACCTGGAGTAAACGGTGGACCGAATGGTGATTTATATATAGTTTTAAATGTAAAACCTCATGAGGTATTCAAAAGAAGGGGCGATGATTTATACATGGACCTTCCTATTACCTTTGATCAAGCGGCTCTAGGAGCGTCATTAAAAGTTCCTGGTATTACAGAGACTTATTCCTATAAGATTTCTCCGGGAACTCAAACAGGATCAACTTTCAGACTTAAAGGTAAAGGTGTAAAAAGTGTTAGAAGCAATCGTTATGGAGACCTATACGTGAAAGTTTATGTAGAAGTTCCTACAAAATTGAATGGAAAACAGAAAAAAGCCATTCAAGATATGACAAACAACTTGGATGAAGACTGTTATAGTAAGAAAAGTAGCTTCTTCAGCAAAATAAAAAAATAACTAACTATCGGTGCACACCTTAGGGTGTGCATTTTTTTGACATTAATGGGGCAATTTGGTAGAATCGACCCTTGGAGGAAAGTATGAACAATTTTGGTGATGATAGGGTTGTTAAACCTAAAGGAAGTCTTCCTGTAACAGCATGGAAACTCAATAACGATAAAAATATAAGGAATAACGAAATTAGAATTAGCATAGAGATGATACACGTGGAATGGGATAGTTTCAGCCAGATATGCCATAGTTGCAATTTTGTAGAATCTGAGATTAAAGCAAAACTCATATATACGGTTGATAGAAGGGGTAAATTGCACAATCCATATACTAACAGCGGAGGAATTTTAGTTGGTAAAGTTGATGAAATTGGGAAGGATATGGATGATGATATAAATGTTGGAGATTCTGTTATTTGCTCAGCTAGTATGACTGCTATTCCAATAAAAATCGAGGCTATTGATCACATAGACTATTCCTTAGGTGAGATATATTGCAAAGGTTATGCTATATCATTCGAATCAACAACTCTTGTAAAATTAGACAGACTAAATAATAATAAGTATTCGACACTTTATTTTGACGAAGGGGCTGCACCTATTTGTGCTAATAGATTTGCCAAGAGTAATAAATTTGAAAATGTGGGGATTATTGCAAGGGATGTTGCCAATGCATATATTTACGCATTGGCAGTTAAGAAGAATAACCCGTTTGTAAAAAAGGTAATTGCTTTGATAGGTGACAGTAAAAAGAAAAGTGTAGAAAATATAAAGTCTAAAGATGAAACAATCAAAGTTTTTGATGGTTTGATTGACGAGTTGGTGGTTACAGATTTCAATTCTCCCATGGAGTCATATAAGGAATTTGTTATCAATAAAAATATGGGCTATTTGGATTATGTGATTTTATCTGAAAGCATAGATGGTGCTGAGGATTTTGCTGTTTTGCTATGTAGGGAACATGGTGGGATATTCTTTACTGGTGTAAAAAATAATTATATGTCTGCGGCGCTTACTAGTGAAAGTATGGGTAAATCATTAAAAACCTATTCCTTTGACACATTTACTAAGGGTGCTATAAATTTTACTGTGGAACTCATATACGAGTCATCAACAGGAATGAAACATATAGATAAATATTACAATAAGAATCAAGTTGACAACAGATTTGCATATATAAGTGAGCATGAGAAGAATAATAAAGCAACTGAAGTAGACGGGTTTATTTATGGTAGCAATGTTACAAAGAGCTTATTGAATGAAGTTGTTAATATTTCTAAATTTGATTGCAATGTTGTAATTGAAGGAGAAACGGGCACAGGCAAAGAAATGATAGTCAAAATCCTTCATGAAAATAGTAAAAGAAATAATATGCATCTTATTAAAATAAACTGTGCTACTATTTCAGAAAGTTTGGGTGAATCCGAATTTTTTGGTTATGAAAAAGGTGCATTTACCGGTGCATCCAATGATGGCAAAGAAGGATATTTCTCATTATCAAATAATGGAATTCTTTTTTTAGATGAAATATCAGAGCTATCACTAAATATGCAATCTAAATTACTAAGGGTGCTTCAAACAAATGAATTCTATAAAGTTGGAGGAACAAAACAAGTAAATGTGGATGTTAGGGTGGTATGTGCTAGCAATATTAACCTTTTAGAGTTAGTGGAAAATGGCAGGTTCCGCGAGGACTTATATTATAGGTTAAATATTGCCAATATAAGCGTTCCACCCCTTAGGGAAAGAACAGATGATATTGAAGCATTGACAGATTACTTTCTTAAAAAATATGGAGAAAGATATAAAATAAATAGAATAATAACAGATAATGCGATGCGACTAATAAAAAGCAATAAGTGGCTTGGGAATGTAAGAGAACTGGAAAATACTATACATCGATTAATAATCAGTAGCAAAAAGGAAATAATAGAACTGGATGATGTAAGCAAGGTATTAAACAGAAGCCAAATAGATAAAATAAGAGATGGGTTTAGAAATGACTATTCTAAAGATGAATTGGATTATAAAAGTTTTATGGATTCACAGGAAAAATGGCTGATTGAATATGCCTTAAATAAAGGAAAAACTACGAGAAAGGCTGCAGAGATATTAAATATACCTCAAACTACTTTTAATAGGAAAAAAATAAAATATAGCATTTAATTAATTGACTATATAGTTGCTATATAGATTATAATTTATAAAAAATATATATATAGGTGGACTAATGAAACTAAGATTTAAAACAAAGCTTTCATATGGTATAGGAGGAATAGCAGATAATTCAATGTATAATTTCGCTGCTTCGTTTTTGCTATTCTTTTTAACAATTATTGTTGGAATAGAACCAGCTGCAGCCGGATTTATCGCTGCCATGGGAGCCATATGGGAAGCTGTATGTGGACCAATAATAGGTTATATATCAGATAACACAGATAGCAGATATGGCAAAAGGAAACCTTTTCTTATGGTATCGGCAGCACCTATTGCTCTTTCTACAGGGCTTCTTTTTACATATATAGAATTACCATATACTTTAAAAATAATTTATTATGGATTTATGGTACTTGTTTTTTGGACTACTTTTGCGATGTTTTTTGTGCCTTACATGGCATGGGGATCGGATTTAACGAATGACTATAATGAAAGAACAGTATTAAGATCGTATACATATGTGTTTTATCAAATAGGTATGGCAATAGGCATAGTGATGCCTACGGTTATAGTTGCTTTCCTAACGAATAGAGGATATTCCGAGGTTACATCTTGGTCATATGTTGGTTTTTTTGTTGGGATATGTGCAATGATATCACTTTTTATATGTGCATTGACTATACATGAAACAGACAACAAGGGATATGTCAAAACTAAAAGAGATAAAATAATTACAAAAATTAAGCTTAAGGAAATGTACTTGGACTATTGGGAAATTTTACAGTTGAAAGCTATAAGATATTTGATTTTAGCTAGTATAATGTTTTTAGTATCAAATATAGTATTCTCATCGGGCAGAATATACTATTACACTTATAATATTGGTTTGGATGGTGGGCAGATTTCCAAGATACTTTTAATTATAACTGTTAGCGGCATAGCCTTTGTACCGTTTATTAATGCGCTAGCAAAAAGCCATGACAAAAATAAAGTATTTCTATGGGGACAAGTATTGACAGGTTTGCTGTTTATTATATTTAGATTTATGGGAGTTGATTCTTATTTTGCAGCAATAGGTATGGGTATAGTCTTTTCCATTGCAAATTCATGCTATTGGCAGTTAATGCCTTCAATGATATATGATGTTTGCGAAGTTGAGGAATTGCATTCAGGTCAAAAACATTCAGCATCTGTAATATCGTTACAAGCATTGTCTGAGTCTTTGGCGTCTGCCATAGGACTTCAGTTATTAGGCTTAATACTTCAGTTACATGGCTTTGATTCACAGTCTGCAATTCAATCAGAGGAAGCCCTTGTGGGTGTTTCTAATAGTTTTACCTTGTATCCAGGTATATTGATGATTATAGTTGCTTTAATTATATTAAAATACCCAGTTAACAGAAAAATGTTTAACCGGGTTATGAGTGCCTTGGACAAACGTAAAAATGGCCAAGAATTTGATATGGATCAATTCAAAGATATACTTTAAAATGCATCAAGACCAACTGGACAGTGATCGCTGCCTTCAATGTTGCTATAAATTAAGGCAGCATTGATGTTTTCTTTAATATCTTCAGAAACTATGAAATAATCTATTCTCCAACCTGCATTGTTATTCCTAGCGTTAAATCTGTATGACCACCAAGTATAAAAACCAGTTAAATCAGGATAAAGATATCTAAAAGTATCAATAAATCCGGATTTTAGCAGCTCGGTCATCTTGCTTCTTTCTTCATCTGAAAATCCTGCGTTTTTTCTGTTGTTTTTAGGGTTTTTCAAATCGATTTCCGTGTGGGCTACATTAAGATCACCACAAATAATTACTGGTTTCTCCATTTTTAATTCAATTAGATATGACCTAAAGTCATCCTCAAATTTCATTCTATAATCGAGCCTAGCTAATTTTTCCTTGGAATTTGGGGTATAACAACAAACTAAGTAGAAGTCTTTATACTCTAAAGTTAATAATCTTCCTTCATCATCATGATTTCCATTAATCCCTTTTAATACTTTTAAAGGTTTTTGTTTGGCAAATATAGCTACACCAGAATAGCCTTTTTTTTCTGCGCTGTTATAGTATTGATAATATTCTTCTGGATCAAATTCTGCTTGACCTTCTTGCATTTTAGTTTCTTGTAAACAGAAAAAATCCGCATTTTCATTATAAAAGAATTCTTCAAATCCTTTTTTTAAACAAGCTCTAAATCCATTTACGTTCCATGATATGAATTTCATTAGTTAATCCCTCCGATTATTTTAATGGATAATTTTACTTTATAATGGTTATAGTCCCTATTGGACAAATCATCAAGCAATGTATCTTCATAGATATATTTGCCTAGTATAAGGCCGTGTTCAGCGGCGTAATTTAGAAGTTTTTTAGCTGTTATTATAATCTCGTTATATCCTTCATCTGAATAGCATGCTAAAAATAATCCGCTGCGATCTAAAACTATAGTATCTATATTTTCTTTTTTTTCTACTACTTTATAAATATGCGAATAAGAAAACGTTGTTTCAGTAATTGAGCCAACTGGTATAATTCCACCCACGGCAAATGAGCTATTGACACCCAAATTTATGCAATATGTAAATAAATTGATAACAGCTTCAGATACATTGTTTACTTCCTTTGGCATTTTTCTATTAATTTCTGTCATTACCATATATTCATCTGGTAACTCTTGTATATATATTTTATCTGACTCATGTTCTATGGCATCTTTGGTCACAATTATTTTCTCTTTAATACACCTTTTGCACCAATTAAGTTTTTCTATTTTTTTATCTATTTCAATGTCTTTCTTTTCCAATAAATCCAACAATTTATCTGGGTCTCCGTTATCTAAGTTCGCTTTTATTTCAGTAATGGGCACATTCATTTCACGTAGCATATATATTAAAGTAAACGTTTCCAATTGTGAAAAGGAATAATATCTATAATTGTTAACGTCTACAACGCTAGGTTTAAATATACCTTGCTTATCATAAAAAATAAGAGTTTGCTTACTAACTCCTGTTAGCTTTGCAAATTCACCTGTTCTAATAAAATCCTTTTTATCCATATATTTTCTCCTATGGGTTAGTTTAACATCTAAAAATCACCTTGTAAAGCAGGCTTTCTTAGAGTATATTATTAGTAGATTTAATGAGGAGGATGACTATGAGAAGGTTTTTTACTGACCCGTCTAATATTGGAGATAAATACATAAGTTTAAATAACAGAGAGGATATAAAACATATAGTAAAAGTTCTTAGATTGAAGTTAGGTGATGAGTTGGATGTGTCTGATGGAATCCATTGGGAGTATAGAGCAAAGATAGATGTTATTTATGATGAAGAAATATTGCTTATGATAGTGGACAAGCAACATTTTGCCAGAGAACCTAAGGTAAATATCACCTTATATCAAGGTGTCCCAAAAGCTGGCAAGATGGATCTAATAATTCAAAAATCTGTCGAACTTGGAGTTAATGGCATAAAGCCAGTAATGATGGACAGAACCGTTGTTAATGACAATGGCAAATTTAATAAAAAGATTGATAGATGGCAAAAAATTAGTGCTGAAGCAGTAAAGCAATGTAAAAGGGGAATAATTCCAAAAGTTTTTGATTTAATTAGATTTGACGGTATGCTTAAGGAATTAAATGATTATGATTTGGTGGTTTTTCCTTATGAAAATATAGAGGACTATTCAATAAAGGATTTGTTAAGTGAAAATGAGGGTAATAGAATTGCGGTAATCATAGGTCCTGAAGGGGGCTTTTCTGAAAAAGAGGCAAAAAAATTAAAAGACATTGGTGTTAAAGGTGTGACTTTGGGAAAGACGGTTTTAAGAACCGAGACTGCAGGTTTAGTTGCAATATCAATGATTTTTTATGAGTATGAGCTTTAAAAAAGTGAGTTTATTTTAAAGCTTAAAATAGTCTTTCCAGAATAATTGCCTATACCTGAAACTATGGTATGGGCAATTCCTGGATTGGAATTATTTACATATGATATATAGTAGTCCCTATTTTCTATTAGTAAATTGCCATTATCTAAGCAAATAACTTCTGGTTCTACAGTTCTTCCTAGATATAGAAAGCTATCATCAGTTAGTCTTAATTTACAATTGGATATATCTCTTTTAGTCTCATCTAAGGGTTCAAAGCTTGTATCAACGATATACCAAAAATTCTTGTCCACGTTGCCATTTATTCCAGAGGTTAAACCTTTTGAAGTATATTGCCAAATAGAATAATTACCACCATAGTTGGTTTGTTTAGTATAGTTAGCCATCCATATATTTGTGTTATTTGCTAACCTATCAGTATCATGCTTAGTTATCAAAAAATTTCTGTTACCATATACCATGGACTCGTATCCTGCATTTTCAACTTGCTCACAAAAGGCTAGGCAAATATCCGTTATATCGTTTTTATTCAGTGTGTTGCTATTTATAGCATTATCAAGCCTACCGTCTTCATATATTTCATAATCTATTGTCAGTGGCATAGTTATTTTCTCATTTTTAACAAGTTCAATTAAATAATTGGCTTCTTCCAATGCTTCTTCCTTTGTTATTGCTTGCGAATATATATACGCACCAACCATAATGCCATTATCTTGGGCTTCCCTTATATTAAGAAGATAGTTTTCATCAATATTTATATCCCCGGTGTCACTACCTCTATATGCACATCTAACCATAACAAAATCTATGCCTTCATCTTTTAAGCTACCCCAATCAATTGATTCCCCTTGATAATATGAAACATCAATGCCTTCTACTATAATTGAGTTTTCAAATCTAGCATCATGGTTATAGATGGGTGGGTCTTGGTTATTTTTTGCATAAAAATATGATACTATTATTAGAATTATTAATAATATTATTGCACTATAAAGTGCCAATTGTTTTTTAAACATAATTTCTCCACAATAGTTATATATTCTAATTGTATAATAATTATTAAGCTTTATGTGACGGTAAATTGATGTTTGGAAAAAAAGTGATATTATGGTACAATTTATAGGTAATTGTGAAAGAGGTTTTTTATGCTAGGATATGTTAAGGCTTACATACCAGAACTTAAAGTAAGAGAAAAGGAATTATATAACGCATATTACTGTGGGATATGTAAATCCATAGAAAGAAGATATGGCCAAATACCTAGATTGGTATTAAGCTATGACAGTGTTTTCTTAGCGATGCTGATTGAGGCTTTTAGAGAAAAAAGCGAAGTTGTTAATATGGAGCGTTGCATAACCCATTACGTAAAAAAACGACCAATGATTAGGGATAATGATGGTGTGGATTTTGCAGCAGACATGACATTGTTATTAGCTTATTATAACTTCTCAGATGATATAAAAGATGAGAGTGCATTAAAAGGAAGAATAGGTAGAAGTCTTTTAAAGAAAAGCTTTAAAGCCATAAAAAATACCTATCCTGAGGTGGCCAATAATATTGAAAAGCTATTAAAGGAATTGGAAGAATTTGAAAAAAATAAGTGTGATAACTTGGATTTAATCGGAGAAAAATTCGGTGAAGTTATGGAAGTCATATTTTTAAAAGGTACAAGTAAAGATGAACAATCTGTTGCAAGGCCAATATCGGAAATATCAAAGCATTTGGGTAGATGGATATATTTAATAGATGCTTATGATGATATTGAAAAAGATATAGAAAATGGAAACTATAATCCGTTAATATATAGATTTTCTTATGGTGAAAATACAAAAGTTAAAGAGTTTAAAGAATATATAAAAGTGGATGTGGAATTTAACTTATATCACTATTTGTCCTATTTATCAAACGCATTTGATTTATTGGAAATAGAAAAGAATAAGCAAATACTAGGGAATATAATCAATTTAGGATTAATGAAAGAAACAGAAAGAGTTATGGAGGGTAAAAATGAAAGATCCTTATGAGGTGTTAAGTGTAGGCAGAGACGCTAGCATGGATGATATAAAAAAGGCATATAAAGATTTAGTTAAAAAATATCATCCTGATAAATATCAAAACAATCCATTAGCTGATTTAGCCGAAGAAAAATTACAAGAAATAAATGATGCGTACGCATATCTTGAAGAGAATCATGGAAATGGATACAATGGTGACTATTACGACAACGGTTATAATTATGGTAATGTAAGAGCTAATTCTGGTATGAAAAGCATTTATCAAGACATCAGGTTACGTTTAGATAGAAATGACTTGATAACGGCTGAAAAAAGGCTTAATGGAATTGGGGCAAATGATAGAGATGCAGAATGGAACTTCCTTTATGGAATGTTATGCTATAAAAAAAATTGGTATGATCAAGCTTTAGCATATGTTAGAAGAGCCATTGAAATGGATGGGGATAATTACGAATATCAAAGAATTTATACTGGCATGACAAATAGAAATGCTGTTTATAGAAACTATGGTGGGACAACCACAGAAAACGATCCAATGTGCGAAGCTATGAAGTGCTACTGTTGTGCTGACTTATTATGTCCATGTTTTTAATTAGGGGCCAATATGAAAAATAAAAAAAAATTGGGAGATCGGAAGGATGGCGTTTGGCTTAAAGATGCTGATGCCATGCATACTATTATGCCTTTTGTGTTTCCTCATAGATGTGATAATGAAGCATTTATAAGCGAAAAAATAGATTTAACTAAAATTAATGAGTATTTAAAAAAAAAGAATGCAGATAATCAAGAATATAAATATTCTTTATTTCAAGTGATAGTTATGGCGACTATGAAAACAGTTATGATGAGACCCAAGTTGAATAGGTTTATAACTGGAAAGCGTATTTATTTGAGGAATGATTACTCTGCAGCTTTTATTGTTAAAAAGGCTTTTTCTGATAATGGTGAAGAAGCAATTGCTGTAATTGATTTTGAAGATGATTCAAATATTGATTGGTTTAACAAAAAACTTCATGAAGTGGTGCAAAGTACAAGAAAAACCAATAATAAGGATAGTGCAACAGATACAATGGAATTTTTTAAAAAGCTTCCGCGATTCCTAATATCATTAGTTATTAAAATAATTAATATTTTAAATTATTATGGAAAGGTGCCTGGTTTTATCACTAAAGGAGACTTAAGTTATGCTACTTGTATTTTTTCGAACCTAGGTTCCATAGGATTAAAAGCGGGGTATCACCATTTATATAATTGGGGAACCAATTCAATATTTGTGGTAATTGGGGAAAAGAAAACTTCAAGGTATATTGATAAAGAGGGCAAATTTAAAGAACATGAAACTTTAGAAATGGGATTTACAATAGATGAAAGATTGGCTGATGGATATTATTATTCTAAGTCGTTTAAATTATTAAGATATTTATTACAGCATCCGGAAGAACTTGAGAAACCAATAATAGGAGAAGTTAGTGATGTGTGGAATAACTGATAAAGATTATAACTTATATGATAATTTTAAAGTTAATTTCCCTGATGAAGAAACAAGGAAAGATAGAGGAGTAAAAACACCTTGGCTAAGTAGTATGGGAGAGATACCATTTCATTTGAATTACCATAAAGGTACTATGTATGATGTCCTTGAAGAAAACGCTTCTAAATATCCAACATTTATTGCTTATGAATTTATGGGGACAAAGGTTACATATAAGCATTTAGTTAAAGAGATAAATGAGTGTGCAAGAGGATTAAAGGCAATAGGAGTAGAACCTGGGGAAAAGGTTACTATTTGTATGCCCAATTCACCTCAAGCGGTTATTATGTTTTATGCAATAAACTTAATAGGTGCTATAGCTAACATGGTACATCCTTTAAGTGCTGAGGCTGAACTTGAAGACTATTTAATAAGTTCGGGTAGTGTTGTATGTTTTACCTTAGATATAGCCTATGGTAAATTCGAAAATATTAGAAACAGAGTACCACTAAGAACACTTATTTTAACAAGCATAAAAGATGCTTTAAGTCCAATTAAAAAGAAGGGCTATTATTTAACCCAAGGTAGAAATATTAAAAAGGTACCTAAAGATGCCGTCATAACTTGGTGGAACAGCTTTATTTTAATGGGTAAAAAATATAAAGGGGATTATAAAGTATCAAGAGACAAAGATTCTCCTGCGGTAATGCTTTATAGTGGAGGAACTACTGGTACATCTAAAGCTATAGTCCTATCAAACTATAATTTTAATGCTTTAGCTAAGCAGATGATTGCAGCAAATCCAATATTAAAACCAGGGGATAAAATGTTATCTATAATGCCTATGTTTCATGGTTTTGGTCTTGGTGTAAATATTCATACTATGCTCATGCTTGGTGGTCAGTGCATACTTATACCGAGGTTTAATCCTGAAAGTTATGCTAAATTAATAAAGAAATACAGGCCTAATTTGATTGCAGGTGTTCCCACCTTATATGAAGCATTGATTAGAATTAAAGCCCTTAATAACATGGATTTAAGTTGTTTTAAGGCTGTTGTTTCAGGAGGAGATACATTAAGCCCGAATTTAAAATATAGGGTGGATGATTTTCTTAAGAAGCATAATTCAACTGTGCAAATCAGGGAAGGTTATGGAACCACTGAATGTGTTACTGGATCATGCCTTACGCCTCTAGGAAAATACAAAGAGGGAAGCATTGGTATTCCACTTCCAGATATGTATTATAAAATTTGCAAAGTGGGAACAAACGATGAATCTTTGTATGGAGAAGAAGGTGAGATTTGTTTGACTGGTCCAACACTTATGTTGGGGTACTATAAAAATCAAGAGGAGACTAAAAATGCTCTTCATGAACATAAAGATGGTTATACTTGGCTTCAT
>Ga0102929_1000181_pt1 | contig 35755 bp, 38 predicted proteins | sample SalPonR1_B_D2_MG_FD_78510 | JGI IMG/M metagenome (GOLD analysis project Ga0102929, IMG submission 78510) | Salt pond soil microbial communities from South San Francisco under conditions of wetland restoration - Salt Pond MetaG R1_B_D2_MG | ecosystem: Environmental > Aquatic > Marine > Intertidal... | reverse complement strand
TGATAATTTGCTATTTTAGGTTTAGCGCTAGTCGATATGGATAATATAGTTGATTTCCCTACATTTGGAAAACCTACTAACCCAATATCTGCAATTAATTTTAGCTCTAAAACTACACTTCTTTCTTTTGCAAAGCCTCCAGCTTCTGCAAAATTAGGAGCTTGTCTTACAGAATTTTTGTAGTGAACATTACCTTTTCCGCCTTTGCCACCTTTTGCGGCAACTAAAGTATCACCGTCATCTTTTAAATCTTTCATTAAAAGACCGGTTTCTTCGTCAATTATCATGGTTCCAATAGGTACTTTAATTTCCAAGTTTTCACCTTGTTTGCCATACCTCTTTTTCTTCATGCCATCTTGACCATTTTCAGCTACATATTTACTTTTATATCTAAAATCCATCAAGGTCCTTAAATTGCGGTCAGCAACAAATAATACATCTCCGCCTTTGCCGCCATCGCCACCATCTGGGCCGCCTTCAGGAACATATGGTTCTCTTCTAAATGAAACAGAGCCATTTCCACCCTTACCTGAAATAATTTTTATCTTAGCTTTATCTATAAACATAATTCATCCTATCATAATATTTAAATAGCCCCTAATTAACTTAGGGGCTAACAATTCTTATGCTTCTTTAGTGTATACGCTAACTTGTTTTCTTTGTTTGCTAGTTTGTTCGAATTTAACTGCACCATCGACTGTAGCAAATAAAGTATCATCGCCTCCGATACCTACATTGTTACCAGGATGAAACTTGGTTCCTCTCTGTCTAACAAGTATACTACCAGCACTTACATATTGTCCGTCTCCGATTTTAAGTCCTAAACGTTTCGACTCACTATCTCTACCGTTTTTAGAACTACCGACTCCTTTTTTAGTTGACATGGAAAGACACCTCCTAACTAATTTTCTATCTTTTTAAACTATTTTGCTGCTGCTTCAATAGCTTCAATAATTTCTGTTTTTGTTGCTTTACTGCTAACTTTTATACCTTCAGCTTCAGCTGCTGATAAAAGTTCATCTTTTTTCATTGACATTGAAACTTTTACTTCGCCAACTTCTTCTTTTGCTTTACTTTCAATAGGTTCATTTTTAGCTTTTGCCTTAGTTTCCCCAAATCCTGTAATTTTTACCATCGTATAAGGCTGTCTATGGCCATTTTTCTTTCTATAATCCTTCTTGGATTTGTATTTATAAATAATTACCTTCTTAGCCTTACCGTTTTCAACTACTTCTCCAATTACCTTGTAGCCTTCTACTAGCGGGTTACCCACTTGCATTTCTTCTCCTCCAACAAGTAATACATTGTCGAATTCTATTTTGCTACCTTCAGAAGCGTTTAATTTTTCAACGCTTATCACGTCTCCTTCAGAAACCCTATATTGTTTTCCACCGGTTTCTATTACTGCATACATATTAATTTCCTCCTCATTCCAGACTCGCCAAAGTAGGTGCTCTAAGCTTAATATACCTACATTGTGCGGCTAACTTAGTTAATATACCATAGTTTGGAATTTATGTCAATTAAAATAGCTTATTTTTTACTCTACAACGACTCCATCTTCATCGACAATTATATCTTCATGATTTGGTTTTAAATTATCAACTATTTTAAGTTTTATATCTTCTAGTACATCCATATTTTCTCTTAAATATGATTTTACATTCTCACGTCCTTGGCCTATTCTTTCACCATTATAACTGTACCAAGACCCCGCTTTATCAACTATACCCATGGAAGCTCCTGTGTCTAATATATCTCCCTCTTTAGAAATTCCTTCTCCATACATAATATCAAATTCGGCCATTTTAAATGGAGGGGCAACTTTATTCTTAACTACTTTAACCCTTGTTCTATTTCCAAGCATTTCGTCACCAGATTTTATAGTTTCAATTCTTCTAACATCAAGCCTCATACTTGAGTAGAATTTGAGTGCTCTTCCTCCTGTAGTGGTTTCTGGATTACCAAACATAACTCCTATTTTTTCTCTAAGCTGATTAATAAATATTACACTAGTATTAGATTTATTAACAGAACCAGTTATTTTTCTTAAAGCTTGAGACATTAGCCTAGCTTGAAGCCCCACATGAGAATCTCCCATTTCTCCCTGGATTTCCGCTTTGGGAACTAAAGCAGCAACTGAATCAATTACTATAATATCCAATGCTCCACTTCTTGCAAGCATATCGCATATTTCCAATGCCTGTTCTCCAGTGTCTGGTTGGGATACTAAAAGTTCATCAACATCAACACCTAAATTCCTAGAATACATAGGATCTAAAGCATGCTCTGCATCTATGAACGCTGCTTTACCACCATTTTTTTGAGCTTCAGCTATTATATGTAACGTAAGAGTTGTTTTCCCGGAAGATTCTGGTCCAAATATTTCTATCACTCTTCCTCTAGGCACTCCGCCTATTCCCGTTGCAACATCTAGACTAATAGAACCTGTTGGTATGGATTCAGCATTAACCCTGGAACTTTCATCTCCTAATTTCATTATAGAACCTTTTCCATATTGCCTTTGTATTTGGTTTAGCGCTGCTTCCAATGCCTTTTCTTTTTCTTCACTATTTATGTTCACATTTACAGTTTTATCATTCTTTGCCATATTTACCTCCATTTAAGAACGTTTGTTCGTATTAATCATAATATATGCTATTTTAATTGTCAAGCTATAAAGTAATTTTAAATTATTTTATTAAATTAAACAATGTCTTAAAGTACACTTTTATTACATAATAGTATCATATATTAATTTTAACATATTTAGTACCGTAAAATCTCTATTCCAAATCCTATTGACGTCTCTTATTTTGATTTTTTTTACATTAACCAATCCCTTATATTGAATACCCATGTATACTAGACCAACGGGTTTCCCCTCCGTTTCTCCTCCTGGACCTGCTATTCCTGTAACTGATATACATACATCACTTTTGGTCTTGTTGTACAATCCTAAAACCATTTCCTTTGCGATTTCCTCGCTAACTGCACCAAATTTATCTAAAGTATCTTTATTTATTCCTAATTCGCTAATTTTAGCATCATTGCTGTATGTTACTATTCCCCTACTAAAAACCTCAGATGAACCAGGAATATCAGTAATTGTCTTAGCAAATAGTCCACCTGTACAAGATTCAGCACTGGATAATCCGAGATTTCTTGATCTTAGATTATTAAACACAACTTTATTAAAATTTTCATCTTCATAGCTATAAATATATTCTCCTATGAGTTCAGTTACATCATTTATAAGTGAATCAACGGCAATTTTTGCTTCATCTTTGCTATCTTTTTTAGATGTTATTCTAAGACTGCATTCACCCTCTTTTGCGTATGTGGCTATTGTTGGATCAGTTTGTTTATCTATTAGATTAATAAGTTTCATTTCCAAGGAAGATTCCCCTATCCCAAATGTCCTTATTACTTTATAATATATATGTCCATCAACGTGATCCATTAAGTATGGTTTTACACTATTCTCAAACATTCTAGTCATCTCTCTTGGTGGACCAGGGATTGATATTATATATTTTCCTTTATTCTCCAACACAAAACCTGGTGCTGTTCCAGCATCGTTTATAAAAGGAATCGCTCTTTTAGGTAAATATGCTTGTTTCAAGTTATTCTCAGGCATATTTTTATTTGATTTTTTATAAATATTAATCAAAGCTTCGTATGCTTCAGGGTTTATAACTAGCTCATCTTCCATTATTTCACATACAAGTTCCTTAGTTATATCATCTTGCGTTGGCCCTAAACCTCCAGTAGTAACTATTATATCACAATCAAATAATAACATATTAATAGCAGCTTTTATTCTTATGGAATTATCACCTACGATGTGATGATAAAGCACATCAAATCCGAGATTGTTCAATTCCTTTGATAAAAAAGCTGCATTGCTATTTAAAATTTGACCAAAAAGTAGTTCCGTCCCAATATTTAATATTCCAACTCTCATTATATCTCCTAAATAGTAAATACTTTTTTATTTTTAGCAATATATTCAATTCCAGAATACACTGTGGCAATAATTGATGCCCATAGCACAACGTTCCCAATTGGCATTAAAAAATCAGTAAAAAAGCCATGACCCAGTATAAGTATTGGAACTGCTATCATTTGAAGTACTGTTTTTATCTTACCGCTCATTCCAGCGGCAATTACAATTCCTTCTGATGCTGCAACAGTTCTCATACCCGCTATTGCAAATTCTCTAGCTAATATAACTATTAGCATCCAAGATGGCACAGTTCCAAATTCCACAAAAAGACAAAGAGCAGAATAAACCAATATTTTGTCAGCTAATGGATCCATAATTTTACCAAAATTAGTTACTAAGTTACGCTTTCTAGCAATTTGGCCATCCAATAGATCAGTAAGTGATGCCAAAACAAATATTATAAAAGCTATTAAATATAATTCCATTATAAAAGCTATTATAAAAAAGGGAACTGCAATCACTCTCGCAATAGTTAGTTTATTAGGTAAATTCATTATTAAGCCTCCTCGCCTACTAAGTCATAGTCATATGCATCTAAAATTTTTACTTTAACCATATCTCCTGGTTTTAATTCATTTTCCGATTTAAATAAAACTGAATTATCTATTTCCTTGGCATCATACTCAGTTCTACCGATATAACTATCGTCTGTTAAGTCCTTTTCTTCTACTAAAATAGTATAGGTATTACCAATCATTTTTTTATTGTTATTCAAGCTTATATCAACTTGCCTACTCATAATGCCATCAACTCTTTGCCTTTTTACCTCTTCATCAATATGGTTAGGCATTTTAAATGCTTTTGTATCTTCTTCGTTGGAAAAAGCAAACACCCCTAACCTATCGAATTTTGTTTGTTCAACAAAATCTACAAGTTTATCATAGTCTTCTTCAGTTTCTCCGGGAAAGCCTACTAATAGAGTAGTCCTAATTCTAATACCTTGCACTTTTTTTCGTAATTTTTTTATAGTAAGCTTTATAGATTCTTCTGTGGAAGCCCTATTCATTTTCTTTAATACGTTATCTGATATGTGCTGTATAGGTATATCAATATATTTACATATTTTATCTATGTTTGCTATTGCATCAATTAGTTTGTCTGTTATTCTTTCTTCATAACAGTACATCAATCTTATCCATTCTAAGCCATCCACTTTATCTAGTTCATACAAAAGCTCTGTGAGCATGTATTTACCATATATGTCTTTTCCATAATATGTCACATCTTGTGCGATTAAAGTTATTTCCTTTGTGCCGATAGAAACTAAATATTCAGCTTCTTTAATGATATCTTCTATGCTTTTGCTCCTGAAAGGACCCCTAATTTTAGGAATAATGCAAAAAGCACAAGCATTGTTACATCCTTCTGCTATTTTAATAGTTGTACTATATGTATTATCAGGTATTTTTCTTGTTAAATATGGAATGGGTTCTTTTTTAAAAGGTTCAATATAATATCTTTCCTTGGGCAAATTATCGATAATTTCAGGTAATCTATAATATTCATCAACACCAATAAATAAATCAACTTCTGGCATTTCAACGGATAATTCTTTGTGATATCTTTTAGATAAACAACCTGTCACAATTAATAATACATCGTCATTTTTTATTCTTATCATATCAAATATCTTATCTATAGATTCGACTTTTGCATCATTTATAAAACCACATGTATTTACGATAATATATTTTGCGTCAACTATTATTTGAGTTTCTTCATATCCATTGTTTTCCAATATGTTTTTTAAAACTTCAGAATCATATTCATTTTTAGGGCAACCTAAAGTTTCGATATAGTATTTATTCATTTTCCTCCTCTAAGGCTTCAGTTAAATCAAATGCTTTATAATAATCTTCTTCACTAATTAATATCTGCCTAGGTCTACTTCCATCAGATGGACCAATAATACCCCTTGCTTCTATTTCATCAATAATTCTAGCTGCCCTATTATAGCCAATTCTGAATTTACGTTGAAGCATTGAAACAGAAGCCTGTTTTGATTTAAATATACACTCTATAGCTTCTTCTGTTAATTCATCCACTTCTTCATCGTTTCTATCTTTACCATTTTTTTCCAATGATGTTATTATTTTTTCCGAATATTCAGGTTCACATTGGGTTTTCACGTATTCTATGATATCAACGACTTCTTCATCAGTAATCATTGGGCCTTGAGTTCTAAGAGGTTTATTCATACCTACAGGTGAAAATAACATATCACCTTTACCTAGCAACTTTTCTGCCCCATTCATATCAATTATTGTTCTTGAGTCAAATTGAGATGAAACACTAAAAGCTATTCTAGAAGGTATATTAGCCTTTATGAGGCCCGTTACCACATCTACAGAAGGTCTTTGAGTTGCTACAAGAAGATGCATCCCTGCAGCTCTTGCCTTTTGAGCTAGTCTACATATGGCTTCTTCCACTTGTGAAGGCGCTGCCATCATTAAATCTGCTAATTCGTCAATAACTATGACAATCTGAGGCATAATTATATCATCCTCACTATTAACAACAGCCAATTCGTTGAAAGACTCTAAATCTCTAACTCCAGCTTCGGCAAACTTGTTATATCTGTCATTCATTTCATTTACAGCCCAATTTAGAGCTGCTGCCGCTTTTTTTGGATCTGTAACAACAGGTACTAATAAATGAGGAATACCATTGTATACGCCCAATTCAACTACCTTAGGGTCTATTAAAATCATTTTTACTTCATTTGGTTTAGCTTTATAAAGAAAACTAGTAATAATAGAATTAATACATACACTCTTACCTGAGCCAGTTGCCCCGGCAATTAACATATGAGGCATTTCCTTAAGATCTGCAATAATATTTTTACCTGAAATATCTTTACCTACTGTAAACGTGATTTTAGATTTGGAATTTTTAAATTCCTTAGATTCTATCAAATCTCTTAATTTTACCGGTGTAGCTTTTTCATTTTCTACTTCAATTCCTACCGCAGCTTTCCCTGGTATTGGAGCTTCAATTCTTATGCTTTTTGCTTTTAAATTTAACGCAATATCATCAGCTAGTCTTACTATACTATTTACTTTAACCCCTACATTTGGTTGAATTTCATATCTTGTTACAGATGAACCTTGAATAACTTGAACAACTTTAGCCTCAACATTAAAACTTTTAAGAGTTTTTTCCAATTGTTTGGCTTTGCTCATAAGGTCGTAGTCTGAAAGAGCTTTGTTGCTTCCGTTATTTTCTTTAAGCAATTTAATACTTGGTAATATATAGTCTTCATTATTGTCATTTTTTTCAACAATAATTTCTTCTGGAGGTATTTCCTCTTTGCTTTTTTTACTTCTTTTTTTTGTAGGTATAATTGGATCTTCTTCGATGCCAAAGCCTTCTTTTGGCTCCTGTTTTTCTTCAAGTCCAATTTTACCCATTGAGTTTTTTCTATCAAATAGCTCGTCATCGGACATGTATTTTATAATGTTTTCTGTATTACCATTTCTTTTGATAATAGGTACATCTTGTTTTGCGTCATCCTTATTTTTAGGTTTAAGATCTAGGTTAGAATTATCCTCATGTTTAATAGTTTCTTTTATTAATTTTTTTTCTTCTCTTTTGTTTTTAAATGATTCTATTTGCTTAGACATAGGTGTATTAATAACTAAAAGTATTGAAACAAGAATAACTGTTAATGCAAATATATATAATCCAGGTGCTCCAACTGTTTTAACAAGTATTGTACCCAAAAACATCCCTATAACCCCTGCATTATTATGATTTATACCAATATTATAAAATTCCACAATCTCATCGAATCCAAAACCTAAATCGCTAGGATCTATGTATCTTTGAGAATTTATAATGCAAATCATAATAAATATTAAAAACGCAAAAAATATAGTCTTACCATTCACATGATTGGTTTTTTGAAAAAATAACATTAGCGCAAAAATCATTATGTAATAAGGTAAAACCACAGATAAACCACCCAAAATGCCACTTAACACATTATTAATAGCATTTCCAAAATCACCTGTAGTATTTAATTCTGTAGCAAAAACCAAGAATATGCCAACAGCAAATATGGTTAATGCCCATATTTCATCATTAACCTTTTTGTTATGGCTTCTCTCGTCTTGCATTTTCTTTATTTCATTTTTTTTGTTAATTTCTGCTTCTGTGGGTTTCTTGTTTTTACTACCCTTTGGTCTACCTGGTTTTTTCTTAGTTTCAGTCATCATTTACTCCTAGTTAAGAAAACTATATATTATTAAAGCTATAGCTACGAACCATACATAAATTGAAAAATATTTTAAGCTGTATTTAGATACTACAGAAATCATAGCTTTTATTGCATATATACCTGATATTGCGGCGAATAACATACCAACAATAATTGGACCATAGGATGAAGTTTCTAATGTAGAATTAAATAATTCGTTTATCTCCATTATTGCTGACCCCAATATGGCAGGGAAGGATATTAAAAAAGCATATTTTACAGCAAAGGCCCTATCTAACTTTGTAGTTAGACCACCCACTAATGTAGCTCCTGACCTTGATATACCTGGGCATATAGCTATGCCTTGCATAATGCCTATATAAATTGCGTTTCTAAAGTTTAAATTTTCTATGTTTCTTTGACCTGTTTTTATACTTTCAGAAATCCATAGTATAAGTCCCGTAATTATTAGTCCTATGCTTACAGGAACAAGGGATTTATAGAAGGAAACAAAAACATCTTCAAATACTATTCCGATTACCCCAGTTACTAGGGTCGTTACAACTATCATAACGCCTAGCTTTCTTATAGGCTTTTCTTTTAATTTTAAACCTTTTCCTGTAAAAATATCTTTTATTGTAGCAAATAGTTCTATAACTAATTCCTTTAAATCTTTATGATACATAAAGGTCACTGAAATTAATGTTCCTACATGTAATAAAATTGTAAATAAAACAACTTTATCACCACTAATTCCAAATATAGTTTGTATTATAGTTAAATGGCCTGAACTGCTTACTGGTAGAAATTCTGTTAGACCTTGTACTAAGCCTAATATTATTGCTTCAAAATATGTCAATTTATTTTCTCCCTATTAATATAAATAACCTTTTTTATAAAGAGCTTCTGCGCATAATAATGCTCCGCCTGCTGCCCCTCTAATTGTATTATGAGATAATCCTACAAATTTATAATCAAAGATTTTATCTTCTCTAATTCTACCAATAGTAACACCCATACCTTTTTCAAAATCAACGTCTATGTTAACTTGAGGTCTGTTTTTATCTTCTACATATTTTATAAACCGTCTTGGAGCCGTGGGTAATTCTTCAATTTGTGGATAGCCTTTAAATTCTTCTAGCTTATCTATTAATTGTTTAGTTGTAACTTCTTTTCTAAAATTCACAAAAGCAGCACAAGTGTGCCCGTCTAAAACTGGTACTCTTAGACACTGACTTGTTACAACCAATTCTTCATTATTTTCTATTCTTCCATTGCTAACACTACCAAATATTTTTAAGGGTTCCTTTTCACTCTTTTCTTCTTCTCCTTTAATATATGGCATAACATTTTCTTTCATCTCAGGCCATTCATCGAAAGTTTTTCCCGCACCACTTATAGCTTGATATGTTGTAACTAAAACTTCTTTTGGTTCAAATTCTGCCCATGCAGCAAGACACGGAACATAACTTTGAATTGAACAATTTGGTTTAACTGCAATAAAACCTTTAGTTGTGCCGAGTCTTTTCTTTTGACTTTTTATAACTTCGAAATGTTCATCGTTAATTTCAGGTATTACCATTGGAACATCTTCAGTCCATCTATGAGCACTATTATTAGAAACCACGGGGATTTCTGACATGGCATAAGCATCTTCTATAGCCTTAATCTCACTTTTAGTCATATTAACAGCGCTAAAAACAAAATCAACTTGATTTCCAATATTATCTATATCATTTATATCTTGTACTACCAAATTTGCAACTGCTTCAGGAATTGGCCCTGGCATTTTCCATCTACCCATCACAGCATCCTTGTATAGCTTATCTTTGCTGCTTTTGCTTGCAGCTACTACTTTAACTTCAAACCATGGATGATTATTTAGTAAAGTAATAAATCTTTGCCCAACCATGCCTGTTGCTCCTAGTATACCTACTCTTAATTTTTTAATTGTCATTTTTAACCCCTTCATTAAATAATACACTATATTTTACCATTAAAAACTTAGTATATCAACCTATTAAAGCCATAAAAAAAGACGTCATTTGACGTCTTTTAACTCTAAACTTTACAATTTTATTCGCCTACTACGTCTTTACCATCATAATATCCGCAGTTTGGGCAAACTCTATGTGGAAGTTTTGGCTCATGACACTGAGGACAATTAGATAGTCCAGGGGCTTTCATTTTCATGTTAGCTGATTGTCTGCTGTTTCTTTTAGCTTTTGATGTTCTCCTCTTAGGTACTGCCATCGTCTACACCTCCTTAAATAAAATAACTTTGATTTCAACCATTGTAGTATAAACTAATTGTTGATAATTGTCAATAGTTTTATGAATCTTTTACTATTTCATAAGTATCTTTTGCTATCATTAATTCTTCATTTGTAGGAATCAATAAAATTTTAACTCTAGAATCATCCCTTGAAATAATAGTTTCTTTTCCTCTGATTTTATTCTTAAATACATCTAATTTAATACCAAGATTACCTAGTTCATTACAAATCAAATCTCTCATTCCAAGATCATTTTCACCAACACCTGCAGTAAATATTATCGCGTCTACTCCATTCATTTCAGCAATATATGCTCCTATATAGAATCTTACACGATGAGCAAATACCTTTAAAGCTAGTTCAGCTCTTTCATTTCCTTCAGCTACAGCCAATTCTAGGTCTCTAAAATCACTTGAAATTCCTGAAATACCATATACCCCAGATTCTTTATTCAAAATCTCATTAGTTGCACCTTCTGGCAAGTGTTTCTTTTCCCTAATATAAGTTACTATTGCAGGATCAATATCACCTGATCTAGTACCCATTACAAGTCCTTCAAGAGGTGTGAATCCCATAGATGTATCTATACATTTGCCCCTTTTGATAGCTGATACCGAAGCTCCATTACCTAGATGACATGTAATCAATTTTAGATCTTCAATGTCTACATTAAGCATTTTTGAAGCTCTCTCTGAAACATATCTATGACTTGTTCCGTGGAAACCATATCTTCTAACGCCATACTTTTCGTACATTTCGTAAGGAATAGCATATATGTATGATTCTGGAGGCATAGTTTGATGGAATGCTGTGTCAAATACACCAACCATAGGAGTATTAGGCATTAATTCTTTACATGCATCTATACCCATAATATTTGGTGGATTATGAAGCGGTGCCAACTCAATGCATGCTTCCAATTCTTTTCTTACTTCATCATCTATTAAAACAGATTTTGAGTATTTTTCACCTGCATGAACAACTCTGTGTCCAACAGCACCAATTTCATTCATATTTTTCACAATACCACATTCAGGATCTACAATCGACTCCAATACACATGCTATAGCATCCTTATGAGATTTCATCGGAATTTCTGTCGTTACCTTATCTTCTCCAGTTTTAGTATGGGATATTACTGAACCCTCCATACCAATTCTTTCTACAAGTCCTTTACATAAAAGGTTTTCATATTCCATGTCTAGCACCTGATATTTAAGCGAAGAACTTCCGCAGTTAATTACTAATATTTTCATTTGAACCTCCATAAATTTATTATCAAATTTTATTATACCACTTGCACATTATTTTTCAATATTAAAAGTCAATAAATTGCGGTTTTAAAACTTTTTCCGAATTTTTATACAAATTTCGTCCTGATATTAAGTTATATATATCTGTTGAGAGTATTTCCTTTTCAAGGCTATACTCATCAAATATGTCGCTATGTTTAATTTTATTAATATTTGAAATTACTTTCAATTGGCTATTATTTAATATCTTTGCACCTCTATCATTAAAAGCTAAAGGCTTAATATACCCTATCTTATCATAGTTAATATACTTTCTATCTATATCTATTAAAACTTGAACCAATAATCTACATATTCGAGTCCTCGTATATCTTTTAGATTTAACATTTTCAATTAAATCTTCAAGGTTATCCACATTATTTATTTCATTTTTTAATTTATTTCCAAGGCCCTCACCTCCTGATGGACAATTTTCAAAATCATTTATATCACCTATTAATATCCTATATTTAATTAAATTAAAATAATTGTTTAAATTCACTTTATTTTCATAATTTAAGTCATTTAAGGTGTTTTGGGGAACGTAATTTGATATATCAGAGCCTTCATATAAATTACTTCTTATGGCAGTTGCTGATTGATATTTTTTTTCTGAGCTTATTTCTAAGGAATTGTAATCAGATCCAACTCTTTTAACAGTTACAGGCTTAAGAAAATTAATAAACTTCAAATATTCCAAACCCAAAATATTATTTGGTTTGTTAAGTAACTCGCATTTATCATTAAACAATTCATTATATGCTATTTCTCTAGCTTTAGGATAATTGATACCAATACCATAAAAAGACTTGATATATTCATCAAGCCTTTCATCTAAAAGGTTGTTAGAAACTTCCTTTAGTCTATCAATATCTCCACACTCACTGCCAAAGGAAATATATTCGCAGTTAAGTGCTTCCAATATACTAACTCCTGCTTTGGCAAATATATCTGAACTGGCAACAGAATAAACCATGGGTATTTCAATTACCAAATCTGCACCATTCATAATTGCATGTCTAGCTCTAATTTCTTTGGGCAATATTGAAGGCATTCCCCTTTGCACAAAATTCCCACTCATAACACAAATAACTTTATCGGCACTTGTTAATTCTTTTGATTTATATATATGATAAAGATGTCCTTTATGAAATGGATTGTATTCAGATACTATTCCCACAGTAGACATATTTACACTTCCTCATCTTCTCCATCTAATTCTTGAACTTTAGCAGCCAAAGCTTTTATTTCCGCCCTGTTGCTGTCAAATTTACTATCCACCTCTTGAATTGTGTTTTCAAGGTATTCATACATTGGTGTAAAGTAATCTTCGGTAATTTTAGCCATACTATTTTGCATATCATATATCAACTTATCCACATACTCATAGGTTCTGAGTTTAATATATCTGTTATGATTTTCGGCTTCATTTAATATTGTTTCAGCTCTCTTTTCAGCTTCTTTTTTAATTGCACTGGATTCAACTAAATACTCAGCCTGTTTATTAGCTTCTATTATTATTCTATCATATTCACTCTTAGCTTCATTTAAAATTCTTTCTTGTTCATCTTTTACCCATTTAGCTTGCTGTATATCCTTAGGCATGTTAACTCTAATTTGTTCGATAATGTCTAAAATTTCCTTACCATCAACTATAAGTTTTTCAGTAAGTAAAAATTTCCCAGAACTTTCAAGTATGTCTTCAATTTCCTCAAGTAAATCCATCACCTTTATTGTAGTGTCACTCATGATTACCTCCCATTAAATTTTTTCTTAGTTAACTCAAATATTTCATCTATTACAAGTCCATCCACATCTCCGCCTAACATAACCACTTCTTTTATCATGCTGGAGCTTATAAAAGAATATTTTGGATTAGTCATCAAAAATACCGTTTCGGTACATTGGTTAAATAGTCTGGCGTTCATTTGGGCCATTTGCAATTCATACTCAAAGTCTGTAGTTGCTCTAAGCCCTCTAATTACAATATCGAATTTGTTTTCATTTACATATTTAGCTAGTAACCCAGAAAATGAATCTATAACTATGTTATCTAATTCACTAGTAACAAGTTTTACCATATCTTTTCTTTCATCGACACTAAACAAAGGTTTCTTACTAGGATTATTAATAACCCCGACCGTAACCTCATCATACATTTTAGATGCCCTTTTAATTATGTCTAAATGTCCGCAGGTGATAGGGTCAAAAGAACCTGCGTATAATGCTCTTTTCATATTAATGTCCTCCATAATAAAATCAATTCTATCAAATATTCTTTTCTAATGCAATATTAACAAATTTAAATATACTTATACCTATTTTACCATAATTTTTTTCCTTAATTTTATTTAAATTGTATTTTTCATATTCAAAAACATCTCTGATGTCATGTTCAATTATTATGATACCATCTTCATTTAATAGACCTTTTTCTGTAATAATATTTATACATTCCTCATAATATCCTAATTTATATGGCGGATCTAAAAAAATTATATCAAAGGATTCATTAATCCTATCTAGGTTCTTCTTAAAGTCACCCTTGTATATATCTGACCACATATTTGCTTTGCATTTATCGATATTTTCTTTAATAGCGTCTATACTTTTTTGAGAATTGTCACAGAAAAGACATCTTTTTGCACCACGTGATAAGGCTTCTAATCCCATGCTACCTGAACCAGCAAATAAATCCAGTACCATAGCATCATATACGTTTTCACCAATCATACTAAAAACTGCTTCTCTAACTTTTGCACTCGTAGGTCTAGTTTCATAACCATAGGGTATAATTAATTTTCTGTGTTTGTATTCACCTGATGTAATTTTCATCTGTTCCTCCTAAATTATTTCTTTATAACTAATAACCTCTCTATTTAAAGATTTTTCCTTTAATAATTTATTATTTTTGTTTTCTAGATTTGGATCTTTCTTTAATATATCTGTCGCATCTTCTCCAGCTTTTTCTAAAATTTCTATATATTTAATAAAATTATCAATATCAAGATTGTTGCCATGCTGAATGGTCCCGTTTATATCCCCTGGACCTCTTAATTTAAAGTCTTCTTCGCTAATTTGGAATCCACTGGAATACTTTAACATTGCATTCATTCTGGTTTTTGAAATTTCAGATTCGCCATGTGATATTAAATAACAATAGGACTGCATATTACTTCTACCCACTCTACCTCTTAATTGATGAAGTTGAGCTAAACCAAATCTTTCAGCATTTTCAATCAGTATCACTGTTGTATTTTTAACATCTATTCCAACTTCAATAACTATAGTAGAAACCAATAGATCAATATTTCCTTTCGAAAATTCTATCATTAATCCGTCTTTTTCTTCAGAATTCAACCTACCATGAAGTAGTCCTAGTTTAAAACCTTTATATCTTTCTTTTAATTCATCAAATATTTCATTAACAGATATTAATTCCAATTCTATGGATTCCTCTATTAATGGTGCAACCACATAACCTTGGTGTCCAAGTAACAATTCTTTTTTTAGAGCTGTATATGCTTTTTCTCTAGAACTTTCATTATATACGTTGGTAATTATTGGTTTCCTACCAATAGGCAAAGTATTTATAACACTAAAATCCATATCACCATATACAGTAGCTGCTAAAGTTCTTGGAATAGGAGTTGCGCTCATTACTAGTACGTTTGGACAAATTGATTTTTCTTTTAGTATTTTACGTTGGTTTACCCCGAATCTATGTTGCTCGTCAATTATGGTTAAAGATAAATTATTAAAAGCTATGTCCTCTTGTAAAAGAGAATGAGTCCCCACAATTAATCTAAACCTATTTGCTTTGATATCCTCTTTTATTAATTTTTTATTTTTATTTGAAACAGAACTAGTTAAAAGACAAATATCATATCCCATATCAACAAATATGGATTTCATACTTTCATAAACCTGTTTGGCTAATAATTCTGTGGGTGCCATATATGCAACTTGGTAATCATTTTCCATTACCATGTATATAGCATATTGGGAGACGACTGTTTTACCGCTACCCACATCACCTTGCAACAATCTATTCATAGGTTTATCGCTAATTAAATCAGCCTTTAAATCATTAACTGCATCCCTTTGACCTTTAGTAAGTTTAAAAGATACTTTATCTTCAAATTTCTTAAAATTAACATTATTTAACTTAGGACATTTAATTACATCTGTATTACTTAATTTTTGCGATATTTTATAAGATAAAAAGTCACCATATAACAATCTATATTTCGCTATATTTATGGATTTTTTATCCTTAGGGTAATGAATGTTAGAAATAGCATATTTTATATCACACATATTATTTTCAACTTGAATGTCCTTGGGAATCCATTCAACTAGTTCTTCATTTATTTCTAAAGCTTTGTTTACCCATTTTTGAAAATCTTTTTGACTAATACCTTTAGGCGTTCTATATAAAGGCATTATACATCTAATGTCATTTTCGCTACCACTTTTTATGTATTCTGGATTTGTAAACTGGTATTTAAATGCAGCGTTTTTGCTATATGCCTTCATAGATTTTCCATAAAATAAGAATTTTTCTCCTTTATGAAACGTATTTATTAAATATCCTCCATTAAAAAATACTATTGATATTTTACCTGTTTTATCTTCACAAATAAGTCTTAGTCTACCTGATTTCTTTTTATATCCCTTAGAATCAAATTTTAAATTTAAAACAGTACATTCTATTAGATATATATTATCTAAGCTTAGATTGGCTATTTTGGTCACTTTACGCCTATCCTGGTACTTATATGGAAAATAATTTAGCAAATCTATAATATTAAAAAGCCCTAAATTATTTAAGGCTCTAGCTTTTTTAGGTCCTATTCCATTAATGTAGTTTAAACTATCACCTAAACTAAGAGTTTTACTCATTTCTTCTAACTACCTCTAACTCTCTTTTGGCTGTTTGCTTGGATTTTACACCTGTTATCTTTGCTGTAATTTGGGTCGGTTTATCTAAACCTATATTTTCAAAATCCCTTTCAATCATGTCAAAGATTTTGTTAGTTTCCTTATTAATACTAATTCCAAACTCTATTATGAAATAAATTTTAATAAAAAGTTTATCTTCATATTCAGTTATTTCAACAGCACTTACGTAATCCGAAGGCTTTAACCTAATACCTTTAGTAACTATAGGTTTACCTTTTTTATTTGTAAGTATAATTAAATTTCTTTTTTTTAGAAGGTTTTTTATAACTAATTTTTCTATGGCATAATTATTAATGCTAATAATACCAACTTCCGTATTTTTTATTGTTGCCATAATTATCCCCTTTGCTTTTTATATAATTATATCATATTTGTCCATTTATATGTAAAAATATAATAAAAAAGCCTTAAACAAACAAGTTTAAGGCTAATTACAGTCAATTATTACACGGCACGGTTAACTTTACCTGATCTCAGGCATCTTGTACAAACGTTAGCTTTTCTTACGCTACCGTTTTCATTTACAACTCTTACATTCTGAATATTGGCATTCCACTTTCTTTTAGTATGTCTAACTGAGTGAGAAACCGTATTCCCTGAAACCTGGCCTTTACCACAAATATCACATTTTCTTGACATCTTCCGCACCTCCTTATATATAAAAATGTTATTTTCTTTTTTTCAACGCAAGCGATATTATATCATACACTTCAATAATATATCAAGTGTTTTTTTAAACTTTTTTATATATTGAAAAATATTCGTTCCTAAGCATGGACATAAGTTTTAAATTGTAATATTTGCCATCTTTTTTGCATGCGTTTCTCATTAGCCCTTCGTATTGAAATCCCATACTCCTGTATAGCGCTTCTGCCCTTTTGTTTTCAACAAAATAGTCAAGGGTAACTCTTTCCATGTTCAATTCTAAAAAAGAATATTCTAACAATGCTTCTATTGCTTCTCTACCATAGCCTTGGTTTTGTTTACCAGTTTCTCCTATGAATATTTTAGTTATATCTAAGGAATCTTCATGATAATTGATTCTTGAAACAATAACTCTACCTATTGGTACATTTTCTTCTTTTAATGATATAGTTAAAAGCATCTTCTTAGGATCACTAGATTCTATTACTAAATCTTTTACTACATCCTCATATTCCAAATCCTTTTCAAATGCTAAATATTCAACTATGTCTGGGTCCTTCTCCCATTTATAGAAAAGTTTGCAATCAGACAATTCTGTTTCTCTTAACAATAGTCTTTTAGTTTCCATATAAGCCTCCACACATAACTTTCAGATAATCTCTTTAGAATTATAAATATTTATGTTAAAATATATTGGTCATGACTATATTATATATTAATTTACATGACAAATAAACAATTAATTTACGAGGTTAAAATGAAATTCAAAATATGTATACTAATTTTAATGGTCCTTTCTTCATCTTTCCTTTATTCATGTGATAATATTAATGGAGACAATAACAAAGACATAGAATTGACCAGCTATGTTGAAACACTGGAAACTGAATTTGCCTATGGCTGTACCACTGATAGATTTAATGATTATATAAATAATTGGTCTACTGAAAACAATGTCATTTATGAAAAAGATAACTATGGCAATATCATATTTGATATGCCCGCTACTTTGGGTTACGAAGAAGTTGATGACACTATTATATGTTGTAGTTACAATCCATATGATTTTAACAGTGATATACATTTAATATCACTTTGTCAATATCTAATATTAAACAATGAAAACCACGGGCCATTAAAGATAATACTTCTTAATAATGAATATGATAAAAATCAGGGAGCATTAAACCTATCAACTAAGTACTTTAATGAGAATTCAAATGTAATAGTACTGGATTCAAGTTATAAGACTCATGCTTCCATAAACACTGGTAATCAAATTGAACTTGAATTAACAATACCTACGGAAAAAAACTATAATTTATATAATACAGCAATTAAAATCAGTATAAGCGACATTAAGGCGGCTTCATTTGATGAACAAGTCAATAGACATCCCAATCCTATAAAAATATTGGGAGAATTAATGGCATATTTCAAAATGAAATCTATAGCTTATAAACTGGCAGATATAAACTTTAATACTGACGGCGGACTTTATCCTATTGGTTGCGATATAACTTTACTAATAAATGATTATAGTAAAATTAAATTTACGGATTATTTGGATTACAAAATAAGCTCATTCAATAAGAGCTATTCAGATGACTTTGAAAACGCCAATTATTCATATAAGGAAGTTGATTTGCCTGAAAAGGCATATAGTGATAAATCCACCGAAAACATAGTAAGTTTACTTTATACAATTAACAACGGTACTTCTATGGATACTTCAGATAGTGTCTACGGAATATCAACTATAACTGGGTTTAACAAAACTGAAGATAAATTTACGCTAAACGTTACATCTAACACACGAAACAATGAAGCCCTTAGCAATCTTATGGAACAGATAGAAACAGTTAGTACTTTCGTAAATGCTGAATTAGTAGAGAAAAATTTTATTAAAGGTTTTACTGGTAATCCGGATTCTGAATTATATGCAGATATGAACATGTCCAATGAGGCTTCTAACAACGAAGAGTTAAGAACTTATGATACTGTAAGATTTACAGCTAATACATATTTAAAAAATAAGAATAAAAATCTCAACCAATTGCACATTTTTGTAAAAAATGATGATTCTGATTATATAATAAAATGTATTAATAACTACTTATTTAATTCTAATATCGAAAATCAATCTCAACTTTAGAATAATATATTAAGCTACTATTAAGGACTTTATTCTGTATTGATGTGACCCCAATTAGTTAAACTTTATAGCGAAACACTTTTTATATTGTTTCGCTATTTCTTTATGCAGCTAAGAAGTTAAGCCTATATTCAACAGGGCTCATCCATACTAGTTTTTCTTTGATTAGTTTCTCTTTATAATAATTAATATATCTAATAATTGCATCTTCTAATTCTTCATAACTGTAATAAACTACGTCATAATACATTTCTTGTTTCATAATGCCAAATAAATTCTCCATTAATGAATTATCATAACAGTTGCCTTTTCGAGACATAATTTGTTCGTGTTATCGTCTTCTTCGTATATTATAACCCATTGATATAGTTAAGTATGCTTACAGCCATATTTTAGTCCAGAGCCTTTATACTTTATCATTTGCAAAACAGTACTTTCTAAGTATACTAAATGAATCTCTGATAATCCTTGATCATATAAAAACTTTTTGTAACTTTTCTTTATATTCTTTTGAACTTGTATTTTTTGTTCTAAATTAAATTTAGGGTTAGCCATAAAAAAATCCCCCCTCCATAGATAAATAAAATTATAATTGTTTCATCTATCTACTTAAGTGGGATTGTATTAAATTGGTTGTTTATTATTATGTTTTTTAATAAATGAATTACATCTTAGATGCTTTTTTATCTTCTACATCAACGTTTTTACTTTTAATAACTAGAGTCCAAAGCAAAATCACTGCTACAAGAGTTAGTATTATTGCAAAAGGTAAACCTGTTGTAATTACTGCTGTTTGTAAAACAGATAATGCTTCTTCACCACCTATTACAAGCAACGTTGCTGCAATTAAACCTTCCATTAGAGCCCAAAACACTCTCTGTGCTACAGGGGAATGAATTTTACCTCCACTAGCTAAACTATCTACGACTAATGAACCAGAATCACTGGAGGTAACGAAGAATGTTGTAACCAGAAGAACTCCTATTATATTTATAATTGTTTTAACAGCACTAACCACAAATGGTGCACTTATTAGTTCTACCATTTCAAATAATGCAATTGATACATTGGAATTTACAACTTCACCAAGAACACCCTCGGTTATCTCGTTTATATAAATAGCAGTTGATCCAAACACACTCATCCAAATTATAGAAAGCACCGTTGGTACTATTACTACTGCAGTTATAAACTCTCTAATAGTTCTACCTTTTGAAATTTTAGCAATGAACATACCTACAAATGGAGACCAAGAAATCCACCATGCCCAATAAAATATTGTCCATGATTGTGCCCATGAGCTATCTTTATCAGTTACAAATATGGAATTTTCCACAAAACCTTTTAAGTATACACCTGTAGACATAAACATTTCTTTTAGAATGATTGATGTTGGTCCAATAATAAATATAATAAGCATTAAAATACCAGCAATTCTAATATTTATTTTACTTAAAAATTTAACTCCTTTATCTATCCCAGATACAACTGATATAGTAGCAATTAAAGTTATAACCGTAATCAATAAAACCTGTAAATTTACAGAATAAGGAAGATTAAATAAATGTGTTAATCCACTGTTGATTTGTTGGACTCCTAAGCCTAAAGACGTTGCTAAACCAGCTAAAGCCGCAAGTACGGACAAAGTGTCTATAATATCTCCAAATAAACCGAATATTTTATCTTTTAAAATAGGGTAGAAAAAAGATCTTGGTGATAAAGGTAAATGCCTATTAAAAGTAAAGTACGCTAAAGCTAAAGCAACAATGGCATATATAGCCCATGGATGAACTCCCCAGTGGAAAAAAGTAGTTGCTAATCCTGAGTAATGTCCATTACTGCTTTCAAAAAGTGGTGTATAATCACTGTGATTAATTGGTTCTCCTACTGCCCAGAACATAAGTCCAATACCCATACCTGCTGAAATAAGCATTGCATACCAACCAAAATTAGAATACTGGGGCCTTTCATCTTCTCCACCTAGCCTAATTTTGCCTGCTTTTGATATGGCCAAAATAATTAAAGTTACAATAAAGAAATTTGCTGCAAAAACAAACACATTATCAAAATTGCTTAATATTAAATCTTTAAATTCATTAATTCTAGCTGATGCAACTTCAATATTAAAAAATGAATATAATATAAATGCGATTAGTATAACAGCTGATAATATTGATACGGTAAGATTTAAATCTAAGCCAAATTTTGTAAAGTTCTTTTCATGTAGCTCGTTTTTTAATTTAATAATTTTTTTGTTTTTCATAACACCTCTTTCTTTGAAAAATCAATAACATTTTTCTTATTATGAAGGGAAATAACTAAAAGCACCTTTTGCCAAATGTGCATCTTGCAGTATCTGAAATAACTTTGATTAAGATTCATGTATACCAATTGATATTCTCGTTGATAAGCATTAACCATATATTCCTTATAAACATTTTGTTCGTATACTACATAAAAAACTTCATGCACAGTTCCAAAAATTAAATTAGTTATTTGATCCTCAACAAACTTGTTTAATATTTTAATATTTTAACATCATTCATGCTTAGATTCAATATAAAAGGCCGAATACTAATAATTAATAGACCATTTTATTATCATAATCTAAAAGTTACTTTAAATCTATAGAAAATTCTTCTAGCTTTCCAATATCATATGTATAGATATTATTATCTCTTAACTTTACAAGTCTCTTTGTGTAATTAATAATTTCTTTAACTATGATGAGCTTGATATTTGCCATAAACTTTAATTGGTATTAAAGTTATATTATCATTTTTTCGATATTGCTCTAATTTTAAATCTAGTTTAGGTATTCTGTTAATACTATTCTGTAACATTTTCCTTCCTTTGCCAGCTTATTAATACTACGGAAATCATTACTAATAAAATACCTATGAACTTATAAATTCCAAATATTTCAGCAAATATAACTATACCTATAAGTGCAGCTATAACGGTCTCTACCGAGGCGACAACAGGTACTTTACTAGCTTCTACAGGTTTTGTTAGACCCATCATATATAAATAGTATGCAAGAGCTGTTGGTATAAGACCATAACCCATTGATAACACTATAACATTAGCTTCCGTCAATATCTCCATATAATTCCAGGGCTTTGCAATAAAAAACAAGGCTATTGTTGCTGTAATAAAGCTAAATAATGATATAGTTTCCACATTACAATTCATATTCCCGGCTATTTTGCCAAATATTGTCAGTGTAGCATATAATAACCCGGCTAATGTTCCCATTAAAACACCATATGTTGAAAACTCAAGAACACCAAAATTGCCATTTGTGACAGTAAGAATGCAGCCGGATATATTTATAATAAGGGCTATTGCTTTTATTCTGTTCAATCTTTCTTTAAATACTATTCTTGATAGCAATGTTATAAACATAGGTGATGTATATAGCAAAATAGCGCCAGTTGCTACACCCATTTTATTGATTGATATAGTATAACTTATATTAAAAAATGTTTGGCATATTAATCCCATTGCTATTGCAAGTAACAGCTCATTTTTACTTGGTTTCAACCCTTTTAGCCCATGCATTAGTATTACTACTACAATAAAGAAAATGGTTCCATAAAAATCTCTTAAAAACGCTATAGTGAAAGAATTTATACCTAATCTGCTAAGGTATGTAACGAAAAAACCAATTAAACCCCATAAAGCTCCTGCTAAAAATACTAGAATATAACCTTTGCTTTTATCACCCATGTTAATGCCTTCCCTTGGTTTAATAATTTTTTTAATCTAGTATTCCATATGTTTCATTTACATTTTGCACATATATTATACCATTACCAGGCTCATCTAGGTTTAAAACTTCACTTATTTTATTAACCACTTTTTCTGTCTTTTCGGTTTTACATAATAATATTACAACTTCTTTTTCTGGTTCAATTTCCATTGAAAAAACTTTACTTGTCTCATGAACACCAGAACCCCTGCCATTTATTATTGTGCCACCTTTAGATCCTGCCATATTACTAGCTGATATGACATCTTCTCCTTTACCCTTATCTACTATTACTGTAATCATTTGATACATCTTTTTATCAGCTCCTTTATTATCATTAAATTTCCCCGAACACTTACAATTACTTGAACCTTCTACAATACAAATTGATGTTGAGAATATTATCCCATGATTTTTTTTGCCCAGTTTAAACTCATCGTTGATACTTTCTAAAGCTTTCGTAACATTTTCTGTATTTGTTACGGAAAGAACCACTTCTTTTCTCGAATCTGTTATTGCTAATAAAGTTAATATCTTGTTATCTACTGTTCCTCGACCTACTAATATTGTTCCCCCAGTTATACCATGGTTTTTAAGTGCTTTTAAAACTTTACTTCCCATACCACAATCTACAATACTACATATTAGCTCAAAACTCATTTTCATTTCATTATTTTGCATTAATATCAACTCCTCTTTTAACAGACTTCTTCTTATATATAAGTCCTAATATTTGTAAAGCAATAATTGGGGTAAGTGCCACCATGGCTATCATTCCAAAACCATCTACTAATACATCTGCTCCTTCTATTGCTTCTGCTGCCCCTTGAGTAAACGCTAGAATAAATGTCGCTGTCATCGGTCCTGAAGCCACACCTCCAGAATCAAAAGCTATACCTACAAATACCTTTGGTGCAAAAAAAGTCATGGTCATCGCTATTAAATAGCCAGGTAAAATTAAATGCCAAAGCTCAAGTTCGGGTAAAACAATTCTCAGCATTGATAAGCCAATAGCAAATCCTACACCTATTGAAAGGAACGCCATTATTAACTTCCTGTTAATATATCCACTGGTTACATCTTCTATTTCATGTGTTAAGACATGCACTGCAGGTTCAGCCAGTATAGTTACCAATCCTAATAAAAATCCCAAAATTATTAATATTGCTTTGTTTTCCAAACTTGCTACCTCATAGCCTACAATACTACCAATTTCCATAAAGCCGGCGTTTACACCCACTAAGAAAAGTACCAATCCTATATAAGTAAATGCTAATCCTATTAATATTTTACTAAAGGTATTTTTGTTCAATTTAAAAGTTATTTTATGTAAAACAATAAATATAATCAATATTGAAATTATAGCTATAAATATTTCTGCTGCTATTAATGGTATTTTATCAATAAATGGTTCGAATATTCCTTTTGATTTGTTATCATTTATTTGTAAATCACCTGTTATTTCTTTTGTACCAGTTATAATACTCATTACCATTACAGCTATAATTGCACCTGCTGATGCAATGGCAATTAATCCAAAACTATCTTTTTCAGATGCCTTACTATCCTTTTTCATAGCTGATATTCCTATGGCTAGTGCCAATAAAAACGGCACCGTCATAGCTCCAGTTGTAGCCCCCGAGGAATCGAATGATATAGCTAAAAATTCTTTAGATACAAAAAAAGATAAAATTAATATAACTGAGTACAAAACAATTAATACCTTTTGCAGAGTAATATTATAAACTATTCTAATTAGTCCTAATGATACCATAGCAGCTATTCCAATTGAGACAACTACGATTAGGCTTACCTTATTAATCTGACCAGAAGAAACAAGCTCAACTTGACCTGCCAGTATGTGTAAATCCGGTTCTATTATTGAAATAATAAAGCCTAAAAACAGCCCTATTAAGGCCAAGAGCCAAACCTTATTAAGCTTCACCATATTAGACCCAATTAAATTGCCAATGGGGCTTATGCCTATATCAACACCTAATAGGAAAGCAGTAAGCCCAATAATTATAAGTAGTGTACCAATTATAAATCTATATATTAATAAAAGATCCATATGTAATAGTACTAGATCTAATATTAAAACTAACACAGTAATTGGTAAAACTGCACTAATTACTTCAATCAATTTAGATTTAATTATATTCACTATAATCACCCCTTACAAAACAAGTAATTTCTTTCCTTTTATTATACACGTTTTTTTGATATTATGCTTTTATTTTCTTTTTTAATAATAAATAATAATAGAGATAAACCATTTTTCATGTTTTATCTCTATTATAATCCTTTATTTTATTCCCTTTATATAAGGATATAGAATTTATTAATTATATTTTTTTCACTTGTACCATATACATGTCACCTAAGTTTAATTTGTTTATTAAATAACGCTTTTTTGTATCAGTTATATTTAAAGTAAAATAGAGCTATTACTAGCTCCATCTTACTAATTATTTTTGGTGTTTTAAGATATTATTGTCTAATTAATTATACCTGCATCTGCTTCGGCACATATTTCATCTATTTCTGCTAAAATTTTCTTTGGTAAACAGTCAACTATTTCACCTTCTATGATTTCCTTTACCTTTTTATTGGCAATCTCTATGCTATTATATTTCTCATATGTTGCTCCTCTTAATTTAGATGGGAACATTTTAGAATAATATAATTCATCTGGATTTTTGAAATTATTTACTGATGATTTATGGGCAATATAAGTACCACCAGGTCCTTCTTTTTGAATATCTTCTGTTAAATCTGTATTCTCATTAATTTCAATTCCTTTTGCAATTCTTAAACATCTACTTGCGATTTCATCTTCTGTTAAAATCATTTCCAAAGAAACAGCCATTCCATTATCAGTAGTTCCAATACCATCTATCAAGTCTGCACGTCCCAGATATGTAGGCATTGTTTCAAAACTACCACCGCCTGTTACAGCACAAGGCAATCCATAAAACCTAGCCATTTCTGTTCCACCAAGACTGACTAATGCTGCTTCTCCACTTTTTACATATTCACCTGTAATTGGATCCGCAACACCAGAAGCTACGCCATATATCATTGGCCAACCAGGATTTATTACTTGAAACAGTACAATAGCCGATAAAACTTCGGCATTTATTTGGCATATCGTGGAAAATATTGATGCTGGTGAAGTTAATCCAATCATTGGCATCGGATAAATGTTAATAGGAATCTCATATTTAGCAAGGGCCAAATATGCTTCTAACATATTTTTGTCTTGCGTTAATGGCGAAACTGGGCAATAAAGAACTGAGGCTATATTTCTTTTAATAACTTCTTCTTTGCTACCTAAAATTGTTTCAAGTATTTTACCTGCATATTTAGACTCATAAGGACTACTTAATTCAAATTGTATATGTTTCGATGTCCCGGATATTATAGCTGCCATCTCGTGGAGACAATGGGTTTTTTCTGGTACATCTGAAGCTAAACAACCTGTCCAACACGCCATACCTGTTTTTGTATGTTGAAATACTCTCCCAACATTTACTACATCACTTTTTAATGATTCACGGCTTTCTCTTGTATATGGATCATAAATGTTAGGAGTCATTCCACTCATTAAATGACAACTTTCATTGCACGGTATTTCAAAATCATAATCAGTATTTCTTGCCCCTAAAGTAAATTTATTTGGCGCTTTTGATATAGCATCCATAACAATATCTTCACTCAAGTAAACGTAATTCTTCGCTTCATCTACATTAGCACCAGCTTCTTTTAAGGCTTTAAATGCAATAGGGCTTTTTATTAAGATCCCTGTTTCAGAAAGTATCTTCATTGTTTTCTCATGCACTAGTCTTTTCTCTTCTTCTGTAAAAACATTAATCTCTATTTGCACAATATAGCCTCCTCTCTGGCAATAATATCTTTAAGGTTAACTTGTACTTCCTCAGTTAGTGATTCTGCAAAATGGTTTTTTAATATGTCTCTTGCTAGCTCCCTAGCTCTCAATGGCATATCCTTTGATCCGTCATTTTCCCAACCTTCTCTCATACGTCTATCGATTAATTTTGCTTCTGATATTTCATCTCTCATGTGATTTAAAGTATGCCTTTGACTTAAGAAGTTTCCAGCTGGTCCTACAGCCTTTATTACTTCAAGGGCCAATGAATCTTTGTCTACTTTTACAGTTTTTTCAACACGGTTAAACATACGAACAAATTCTGCATCCATTAAGAATTGCTCAAAACTTACTGCCATACCCATATCTATCATTCCAAGACCATAAATTAAATCTGCCTCTGCCAGAACTGGCATTAAACCTGTAAGTGTTTTTTCATGTCCCAATTGAACATCCATAACTTTACTATCAGCCTATGTTCCCCCTACTTTTGTTACTATGTCATAATAATCGCCTACTTGAGCTACCATAGCACCAAACATTCCATGTTCAGGGGCGCCTACAGGTGAAGTGGCTTTGCGCATATCCATAACAGTTGTTGAGCTACCATAAATACAAGGTGCTCCTGGTTTTACAAGCTGTGCTAATACTATTCCAGCTAATATTTCAGCATTAGTTACTACAAAAGTCCCTGAAAGTGTAGCTGGTGTTGTTCCTCCAGTAAGTCCCATGGAAAGAATACTTATAGGTATACCAGCTCTTACTGCTTCTATGATTACTTGTGATGCTCCATCATGGATTTCCAACGGACTATTAGGACACATGCATAATGTGAAAAATGGTCTTTCTCTAAGTTTTTCTTCACTACCTGCAATTGCAATTCCCATGTCAATTATAACTTTTGCATTATGACCGTTTTCTGCATCTAAAATAGCATGCTTTGTAGTATTTCTAAATATTGATTCTGCTTCATAAAAGTCTTTAAGCTTCCCTGGAACATCTCTTGCCGCAACAGCTGTAGTAAAAGCATTGATTTCAGGAATTGCATCTACAAAACGTGCGAAATCATCAAGATCTTTAGTAGTTGTTTCTCTAATTTCTCCTGTCTCTAATTCATACATTTCTAATCCAGTACCAAAACTAGTATAAGACATCTTACCATCGCCTAGCACAAAATCATCTTTAGAATCTCTTCCATACATAGTGAATTGCCCAGGTGCATTTTCAATAGCCCATTCTACTAATTTTTTGGGGAATTTTACCATATTTGTATTACTATCAACTTCACATCCAGCCTTTTCATATATTTCTTTAGCCTCTTGACCAAATATACGGACACCATAATCTTCCATCAATCCCATCGTGGCATTATGAATATCTATGACCCCTTGATCACTTAGTATATGGTAACCTCTCTTTTCATTGTTAAATTTAAACGCCATAACTCGTCTTCTCCTTAAATCTTTCTACAGAATTTATCTTAATTCCTAATACTTTAGCTATGTTAAACTTGGCTTCTAAACCTTTTGCAGCCTTTGATGAAGGCATACTTTGTCCAATATCCAGCTCCTCGCGGATATCTTGCATAACAGAGCAATCACCAAGATCTAAAACATTAACCCCAAGTTTTTCTGCAACATATTCCTTAGCTTCTTTTATACGCATACCCTTTGAAAGTTCCATACGAAGTACAAGATCTCCTGCACTACGGATACCACCCATGCATACTGCTATAGACTGTGTCGCGTCATTTCCAAATGGATCGCCTGAGCCTATCTACAAACCGTCTACCTTACCTATTTCTATCATAGCTTTAGATGCTTTTGAGGTAACGTCTGTAGGAGGTACATAAGCCATTGGTGTACCACCAACACCCATACCTACATTAACATGTACTGGAATATTTGATATATATGAACACGCTTTTATAAATGTTACAGCCCTTGCTATATTCCAAGGGAATGACATGTTACTGTTAGTATTTACAACAGGTCCAAATATTGAAGCTCCTGCTTTTTCTGCTAATTTTACCTGTTGATGAGGATAAAGCCCTGCCAGTCTAATGCCTTCATATTTCAATTTGCTATGCATGCCTAGGACAAACTCTCCTGCCATCCCTATTTCTATACCAAAGTCAGGCATTTCATTTTTGATTTTTTCTGTAGCTAAAAGTGCTGCTAAAAAATCCGCGTCTCCAGAGGCACCACTGGTATCTAAATTCATACCATCGGATCCGGCTTCATACATTCCCTTAGCAATATAGTACATATCTTTAACGGCTTGTTCTATTGCTTCTTCTTGGGATGCCATGGCTTCCTTGACTTTACCCATTGGAATTAATTCCGACCAGTTTTCCATGGGTCCATCTGGTTTTGTATATCTTCCTAAATCCGGCATTCCTCCATACAGCACTGGTATAACAGATTGGGATTGGGCAAGCTGCATTACCTTTGCTTCATCATTAAGAATTGGTTTTACCGTTTTATAGCTGTAATCAATATTGCCAATATCTATTGAATCCATACATAAAATTCTTTCGTTAACCAAAACCGCAGTGGATCTATCAATTGGAATATTTGCTTGGTAATTAATCTTAAAGCATCCTGAATCGGAAGTTGAAACCACTTCTTGCCCTCTGTTTACTCCTACTACATTCCCTTCCATAATTACAATTTCATATAACTGCTTCATTTCGTCTAAAGTAAGACCTTCTATCTTGCCTCTCCTAACTGCATCTGCTACACCCTTTTCGATGTCTTTTCTTATTTCATCTTCTGACATATATACGCCGCTACCATCACCCATTCGGGTAAAATATATTTTTTCATCATTCATATCCTAATCTCCTTTCAATATATATAGCAGCAACTATTGTGCCAATTATTATTTTCTTTAAAGCGCTAAATTCCAATGTTATATTTTCTCATAATCAAATTAATTCTCAATTATGAGAATTTATCTTGTGTTTTTGAGAATTTTGTTATACATTTGATATATACTTCCATAAGAAAGGATATTATTATGAGTTATTTATCAGACAATAAAAATGAAGTACAACAATTTGCAGAAGCGATTTCCGCAGCTTTACATATAGAAAGCGAAATAATTGATGAAAATTGGGAGGTTGTTGGTAGCACTAGTATAACATTCCAAGATAACCAAACTGAATGGAATGATGAAAATGCCCAGCTATGTAAAAACGTTTTTAAAACTAGAAGGCCTCTGATTTTAACCGACCCTGGAGAAAACATTTTATGCGAAAACTGTACTGAAAAAGGTAATTGTTACTATAAAGCTGGGTTATATTACCCTATCCTATTAAACGGTTATTGTCATGGAGTTATTAGTTTGGCTGCATTTACGGAAGAAGAAAAGCAACAATTAGTCCTTAATAGTTATTCATACATGAAGTTTACTAGTAAAATGGCCGAATTACTAGCTTCTAAAATACAAGAAGTTATAACAAGAGAAAAGCTCAGCAAAACAAATGAATATTTGCAAACAATTATAACTTCAGTTCATGAAGGTGTAATTGCTTGTAATTCAGAAGGCATTATTACTTCATTTAACGAAACTGCCGAAAGTATAACTGGCATAGCTACAGTTGAAGCAATAGGTCGTCATATACAAGATACAATTCCAAAATCAGTACTATATAGCGCCATTGAAAATAAAAGAGATTTTTCAGAAGTAAGTATTGATTATTTAAACAAAGAAGGTCAAACTTTACACTTAATCACTAATGTAAGTTTGGTAAAACAAGGAGATACTATTCTTGGCGCAGTAGAATCATTTAATACTGATGAAAGTCTATTTCGTATCGCATCAAGGCTTATGAACACTGATGATGTAACATCATTTTCTAATATTATTGGCAAAAGTGCTAAGATTGAGAAAGTCAAGTTCTCAGCACACGCAATAGCCAAAAGTCCGTCAACAGTTCTCATCACTGGCGAAAGTGGCACTGGCAAAGAATTATTTGCCCGTGCTATTCACAGCGCAAGCTTGCGCAGTAAAATGCCTTTTGTCACAGTGAATTGTGGGGCTATTCCAGATACATTAATAGAAAGCGAATTATTTGGTTATGACGGCGGTGCGTTTACTGGTGCAAAATCATCTGGCAAACCAGGCCTTTTCGAAGTGGCAAATGAAGGAACAATTTTTCTTGACGAAATTGGTGATATGCCATTAAATCTTCAAGTTAAAATTTTACGTGTTTTACAAGAAAAAACTATTTCACATATTGGTTCTTCTAGAGAAATACCAGTAAATGTACGCATAATAGCTGCAACTAATAGCAATTTAAGAGAAAAAATTGAATCAGGTAATTTTCGCGAAGATTTATATTACAGGCTTAATGTTATCCCCATAGATATTCCTCCACTAAAAGAGCGTGTGGAAGATATACCCTTAATAGTTGATTTCTTATGTAATAAATACTCAACTATTTTAAATAGAAATATAGAAGGAATTTCACAAAACTCATTAAATTCCTTATGTAAATATTCGTGGCCAGGTAATGTTAGAGAGTTAGAAAATGCTATAGAATATGCAATAAATTACACATTTGATTGTAATGTGATAACAACAGATTCTTTGCCTAATTGGGTAATATCAGAAACTAAAGTTGATATTAATCACCCGTCAACTTCAACGGAAAATACCGAAACAGAAAAGATACAATTAGAAAAACTGCTTAGAAATAAAGGAAAAACAACAGAAGCCAAAAAGGAAATTGCCAATATTTTAGGTATTAGTTTAGCCACTTTATATAGGAAATTTAAAAAATATAATATATAAAGAAAACCCAACGGGTGCCCCGATGGGTTAATAGTTTTAGCAATTAGCATAAATATTGCCTAGGAATATACCAAAAATACATTCATTGGCATAATAAGGGAGACTTTATTGTTCTTTTGAAAGAATATCTTCATCCTCCTCTTTTTGAACAGTATTATCAATGACATAATCTGCCTCATTCGTCACTGACATTTGTTCATTATCGTTTAAAGCTTTTAGTTCTTCAAGCTCATTTTTTAATGACTCATTATCTTTTTTTAATTTTTTTAATCCCATTGTCAGTTTAATATATTTAATTATCCCCAACATTGAAACTATTACTGCACCAATTGCAGCTGAAATAAATATGACCAAAGCTTGAGAAGCAATCACCTCTTGATAAATAAGATTAATTGTAACAGGTTCAGAATTAGTAATTGCAAAAATTGTAATAATGATTGCAAAAATAAGACTTGTTATAAACAGAATTTGACTTTTTTGCATTTTTATATTCCTTTCTTAATCATATTTTATTAAACTGTTATATAAATGCTAACAGTTTTGTTGACTATATTTTTTTATACTATGAATTATATGCACTTATTAAGTATAATATATTTCTTCATTATATTAGTCAAGATAATTATATATATTAGTATTATATAAATCTTATAAACAAATGAAATAGTATCAATTAGCTTAAAAGAAATAATTTTAACTGCATTACAGGAATTTATAATTTATTTTCTTGCCATCAATGCTACGCACTCAATGTGTGTTGTCAATAGGATAGGAACACAAATTATTAACCTCGTCGCTTGATTGAGGATACAATTTGTTGTCAGTTTCATCCTTCGTTTTTGTATAAAAAAAGACGATTAGAAATACCATTTCCTCTAATCGTCAATCAAAACTTATTTTTAACAGGCTATTTTATTTTTTTCACTAATTCGATTGTTGTGTCTACTACATCATCAAAGCTTATTTCTCCTGCATAATTAAATCTTTTTTGATAACTATTCCATCGTATTTTAAGATCTTTCTCCGCTTTTAGGGTACTTAATACATCAAGAATACTATCAATATTAAAACTTGTGCTTCTATGCTCAAATGTGTTTTGACAAGCTTTCCCTAAGCGTTCAAAATCAATCTCTTCTTTTTTCAAATGATATAAAATGTAAATATCATAAAAATCTTTACTTCTGCCATTGAACACCCCTCTTTTATAGACTGTCTGAATCTTCTCAGCAAGCATTTTTTCTATGTTATATGCATATATTTCAAATATTTTATCATTAAAAATGCTTTTATATTCATAGGACATTTCACTTGGTGTGATTGGATCACCTGTTGCTATATCAAGCGGAATAATCTGCCTTATGTTCTCCAATCTGCAAAGAACTGTAATTCTAAATCCGCCATATTCATTTTCCTTGCGTATTTCTTCTATCTTCTGTATTTCATAAGTAATCCTTTTGTCTTTTCCACTTTGGAGTATTTTTTCAAATCTTTGCTTGATATTTTCTTCTGTAAGTGAGAATCTCCTTATTAAAAAATCAATATCTACTGTATTTCTCTGTTTAACTCCAATCACATTTGCAAGTAAAAACCCACCTTTGAAAATAAAGTTTTCATTTTCATCACTACTTGCTATCTTTTCTAAAATACTTTCTAAAAAATAGTGTGTTTGTATCGCATTAAAACTAAGTCCTGTTTCTTTTGACAGTTTTTGACATATAGCTCTTAGCTTATCCTTATTCATAAACAATCTCCAGAAGTTCTTTTACTTTTTCATATATCTTCATCTTCTTTGAATACTCATATAGTTTATTCAAATCCTTATTTTCGTAACGGACATACTTGTTAATAGTTTTTGAAAACAGTTCAGTTTCTATTTCACTTCTGTTTTTAATAAGGTCGCAAACCGTTCTCTCCAAATCATAAGCTTTTACTGTATTCCCAAACATGGTTTGACATTCTATAATACCCAAATCATAAATTTCTTTTGTTACATAGTGTATTCTTATACTGTCACTTATACGATGAGGATTGTATCCTTTATATACTGTAACTTCCATTTCTCCCGGGATTATGTCTGTAAATCGATGAAGATAAAGGGCAGATACATAAGAAAAAACAGCAACCTTACATCTACTATGGAAAAAATAATACTCATCATAATCTCCATTTGAATCTACGTAGATTCCTCTATCCGCACGAATTAGCTCTCCTTTTTTCACCATTCGTGTGAGATATATGGTAGGAATGTTAGAGGTTTTAAGTTCTTTACTTGTAATAACTCCTCCCGATTTTTCTATTTTTTCTTTTATCTTTTTTATATGATCCATAGCATCCACCTCTTGTTGTAATCGTGCTTACATTATAGCATTTAGTGCGCACTATTGCAACAGTTTATATTTTTTATGTACCCCTTTTTTCAATATAAGAGGACAAAAGATTTTACTCTCTCGACCTGTGTTTTGCCCCAAATATTGTATATTTTTGGGTGCAAACTTATTCTAACTCATCATCTTCTTTATCTACTGTTTCTTCTTCATCTGCTTCATTTTCACTTTCTTCTGCCTCTGAAAAAATTCATCATCTTCCTCCTCCTCAAAGCCTTCAAGTTCCTTATCTTCCTTTTCCTTAATGACTTTGAAATAATATCCTGACCCCGACGTTACTACTACAAGAATAAGAATTAAATAAGTTCCCATATTGCCGCTTTCTTCTTTTTTCACAGGCTTATCCATGTACATGGAGTTAAAAGCCAGTTATACTTAGATTAATATCGAAAATACAAAAGGAGATTCCGAATGATTATCCATTTCGAAATCTCTTAATTTCAACGCTTTTCAGCTATTTAGTTACCTTTCTTTGACAGCAGACATACGCACTCCACATGCTTAGTTTTGGGAAAATTATCATAAGCTTTTAAATAAATCGGCTTATAGCCATAATCATCAAACTGCTTTAAATTTATAAACAAGGTTTTAGGATTACATGATATATATATTATTTCATCCATATTATATTTAACAAGCTTATCAACTACTTTCGGATGCATTCCCATTCTTGGTGGATCCACTACGATAACCTCAGGTTTTTCTTCCACTTCATCTAATTTCTTAAGTACATCTCCTGCAATGAAATTGCAATTATTCAATCCATTACTTAATGCATTTTCTTTGGCTGCTTTTACAGCATCTTCTGATATTTCAATGCCATATACTGTTTTAGCTCCCTTCGCCAATACCTGACTTATAGTTCCTGTTCCGCAGTATAAATCATATACAATCTTATTATTAAAATCAGGTATTAGATTAATTGCATCTTCATAAAGTTTTTCAACTGCTTCTACATTTGTTTGAAAAAATGAAAAGGCACTAACTTTAAATACAAGACCCATAATTTTTTCATAATAGTAGTCTCTGCCATATAGTACTTTAAGCTCATCACAATTTACAGCATCAGCAAGATTATCATTTATAGTGTGTAGTATTCCCACTAAATGGTTCTCCAACTTAAGGGATTTAATAAGTTCGATATATGCGTCTTCATCAAAATGAGTCTGACTAGACGTAACAATGTTAATTAGTATCTCATCAGTTCTTATACCCCTTCTCACTATTAGATTTCTTAATAGTCCTTTATGAGATTTTTTATGATAAAAACTATAACCTTTTCTCTTACAAAACTCTAATGTCTTACTTAATATAACGTTAAAATCCTCAGGAACAAGTTGACATTCATCCACTGTAATGATTGACATGAAATGCTTTTTTTTATGCAT
>Ga0102929_1000177_pt1 | contig 35929 bp, 31 predicted proteins | sample SalPonR1_B_D2_MG_FD_78510 | JGI IMG/M metagenome (GOLD analysis project Ga0102929, IMG submission 78510) | Salt pond soil microbial communities from South San Francisco under conditions of wetland restoration - Salt Pond MetaG R1_B_D2_MG | ecosystem: Environmental > Aquatic > Marine > Intertidal... | reverse complement strand
CTCGCCCGGCAGCAGCTCCAGCAGTTCGGTGCGCCCGATCACCTCGTCCAGGCTGCGCGCACCGATGGATGCCAGTACCTCCCGTGTCTCCAGGGCGACGAAGCGGAAGAAATTCTCCACCATCTCGGGCAGGCCGATGAAGTGCTTCGAGCGCAGGGCCTCGTTCTGGGTGGCTACGCCGGTGGCACAGTTGTTCAGGTGGCACACCCGCAGGTACTTGCAACCCAGCGCCACCATCGGCGCGGTGCCGAAGCCGAAGCTCTCGGCACCCAGGATGGCGGCCTTCACCACGTCGACGCCGGTCTTCAGCCCGCCGTCGGTCTGCAGGCGCACCCGGTGGCGGAGGTCGTTGGCGCGCAGCACCTGGTGGGTCTCCGACAGACCGAGCTCCCAGGGGCTGCCGGCATACTTCACCGAGGTGAGCGGGCTCGCACCGGTGCCGCCGTCGTAGCCGGAGATGGTAATGAGGTCGGCATAGGCCTTGGCCACGCCGGCGGCCACCGTGCCCACGCCGGGCTCGGAGACCAGCTTCACGGAGACCAGCGCCTGCGGGTTGACCTGCTTCAGATCGAAGATCAGCTGGGCCAGATCCTCGATGGAGTAGATGTCGTGGTGGGGCGGTGGCGAGATGAGGCCGACGCCGGGCTTGGCGTAGCGCAGCCGCGCGATCATCTCGTTCACCTTGTGGCCCGGCAGCTGGCCGCCCTCGCCGGGCTTCGCGCCCTGGGCGATCTTGATCTGCAGCACCTCGGCATTCACCAGGTACTCGGCGGTGACGCCGAAGCGCCCGGAGGCCACCTGCTTGATCTTGGACATGCGCTCGGTGCCGTAGCGGTCCGGGTCCTCGCCGCCCTCACCGGAGTTGGAGCGGGCACCCAGGCGGTTCATGGCGATGGCCAGCGCCTCATGGGCCTCCGGCGACAGCGCGCCCAGGGACATGCCGGCGCTGTCGAAGCGGGGCAGGATCTCCTCCTCCGGCTCCACCTCCTCGACGGTCACCGGATTGTCCGAGGCCTTCAGGCGCATGAGGTCGCGGAATGCCGCCGCGGGCCGCTCGTTCACCAGGCGGGCGTACTGGCGGTAGCGCTCGTAGTCGCCCGTGCGCACCGCGGCCTGCAGGGTGGCCACCACGTCCGGGTTGTAGGCGTGGTACTCGCCGCCGTGGACGTAGCGCAGCAAGCCGCCCTGGTTCACCGGCGCGATGTCGTTGTAGGCAAGCTCCGCAAGGCGGACCTGGTCCTCGTGCAGGTCGGCGAAGTTCGCGCCCTGCACCCGGCTGACGGTGCCGCGGAAACAGCCCTCCACCACCTCGTCACCGAGGCCGACGATCTCGAACAGCTGGGCGCCCCGGTAGCTCGATATGGCCGAAATGCCCATCTTGGACATGATCTTGAACAGCCCCTTGCGGATGCCGCGCCGGTAGCTGCGGCCCAGCTGCTGGGCACTCTCGCGGCGCGTGTCCACGTGGCCCCGGCGCGCCATGTCGTGCAGGCACTGATAGGCGAGATAGGGGTAGACGGCCGTCGCGCCGTAGCCGATCAGGCAGGCGAAATGATGAGGGTCACGGGCATAACCCGTCTCCACGACGATGTTGCAGTCGCAACGCAGCCCCAGCCGCACCAGGTGATGGTGCACGGCCCCGGTGGCCAGCAGCGAGTGCACCGGTATGTGGTCGCGCTGGATGTAGCGGTCAGAGAGCATCACCAGCAGCTTGCCGCCGCGCACGGCGTCGGCCGCCTTCGCGCAGATGTCGTCCAGGGCGTCGGCCAGCGGCGTCTGCCGGGGGTAGTTCAGATCGACGAACTCCGTCGATGCGCCGAACATCTCGTCGCTGACCAGCTGGCGGAGCTTGCGCTGGGACAGCACGGGCGAGTTCATGATGACCTGGCGGGCGTGCTCGGGCGTCAGCTCGAACAGGTTGCATTCCCGGCCGATATTGGTCTGCAGCGACATCACGATGCGCTCGCGCAGCGAGTCGATGGGCGGGTTGGTGACCTGGGCGAACTGCTGGCGGAAGAAGTCGAACAGCGGGCGCACCTGGCGGGAGAGCACGGGCATGGGCGTGTCGTCGCCCATGGAGCCCACCGCCTCGGCCTGGGCCTCGGCCAGCACGCGGATGACCTCGTTGCGCTCCTCGGCGGTGAGGTTGAACATCTTCTGGTAGCGGGCCAGTGTGCGGGTGTCGAAGGGCTCCGCCGCCATGTGCACGTCCACCAGCTCGGAGTCGAGATAACGCACGCCCTGCTTCAGCCAGCGCTTGTAGGGCGCACGGGTCTTCAGCATGTCGTGGATGCGCCGGGTTTCGAGCAGCTCTCCGGTCTCCAGATCCACGGCGATCATCTCGCCGGGACCCAGACGACCCTTCCGGACCACGTCGGCGGCGTCGTACTCCCAGACGCCCACCTCCGAGGCAATGGTGAGGTGGCGGTCGCGGGTGAGCACGTAGCGGGCGGGTCTGAGGCCATTCCTGTCCAGCGTGCAGGCAGCGTAGCGGCCGTCGGTCAGCACGATGCCGGCCGGTCCGTCCCAGGCCTCCATGTGGCAGCCGAAGAATTCGTAGAAGGCCTGCACGTCCGGATCCATGTCGTCCATGCCCTGCCAGGCCGGCGGGATGAGGATGCGCATCGCCTGCAGCACGTCCATGCCGCCGGCGAGCATCACCTCCAGCATGTTGTCCAGGCTGGAGGAGTCCGAGCCCGAGAGCGAGACCAGCGGCATCAGGTCGGAGACGTCGGGCAGCTTCTCGGAGGTGAAGTTGGCCGCCCGGGCCCGCGCCCAGTTGCGGTTGCCGCGGATGGTGTTGATCTCGCCGTTGTGGGCGAGCAGGCGGAACGGCTGAGCCAGACGCCACTGCGGCCAGGTGTTGGTGGAGAAGCGCTGGTGGAACACGGCCACCGAGGTCTCCATGCGCGGGTCGCGCAGATCCGGGTAGAACAGAGGCAGGGCGGACGGCATCACCATGCCCTTGTAGGAAATGGTATTGGCGCAGAGGCTCGCCACGTAGAAACAGTCGTCGGCGTCGGCCAGGGCGTTTTCGGCGCGCCGGCGCGCGATGAACAGCTGGCGGTTGAACGCCGCCCGCGCCATACCGGCGGGCGCGTTGACGAACAGCTGGGCGATGTGCGGCAGGGTGCGCAGCGCCTCGTCGCCGCACACGGAGGCATCCACCGGCACCTCGCGCCAACCGGCCACGTGCAGGCCCGCCCGCTGCACTTCCTCCGCGAGCCGGCGCTGGCCGCGCTCGCGCAGGTCGGCATCGCGGTGCAGGAAGACCGTGCCGGCAGCATAACGCTGGGACAATTCGATGCCGGCTTCGGCGGCAACCCCCCGCAGGAAACGGTCCGGCGTTTTCAGCAACAGCCCGCAGCCGTCGCCGGTCTTGCCGTCCGCCGCCACGGCGCCGCGGTGGGTCAGTCGCCGCAGAGCGCCGACCGCGGTTTCCACGACCCATGCGCTCGGCTCATCGTCGAGGTTGGCGATGAGGCCGAACCCACAGCTGTCCCGCTCGAAGGCGGGATCGTAGAGGGATCCTTCGGTCGGCTTGGTCATGGCTGCACCTGGCGCATGGGGAGCGGAGCCGGCATCGTGTGCGATGCGCTCCGGTCCGGGTTTCTGGTGATGGGGGCCGGGTCCGCGCCGGGTTCGTCCCGGCGCCTTGACCGGGTCGCGCCCGCGATCGACTAATTTACAACAGGCGGCCCTGTGGCGGTCAATCGGCAATGCAGACGCCGGTTCGACCCCGGGGAAACAACCCCGGCAAGCACGGTGAATCAGTGAGTTATTGGTAGATCACCGTGCCCGGATAGCGCCCTATTATAACGGTTCGCCGCCGATCTTGCTTTTCCTTGCGGTCAGCGAAACGCCAGGGCAACGGTTACGCGCGCAACCATGGGCGCGGAGCTAGGGCTGCAGGACGCTGACCCGACCGGACTCGCGGAACCGCAGCGGCCGCGCAAAGGGGATGTCGATGCCGAGTTCGCCGGCCAGCTCGTAGTCGATCTCGCGCCGGCCCTCGCGGAAAATCAGCACCGACAGCAGGCTGGCGCTGCTCACGAGATCGGTGTTCACCTCGATGCTGAAGTGTCCCTGGCCGCCGGCGGGCAGGGTGAACGCCTCGGTGGCCGATCCGTTTGCGAATTGCTGCCCCGCCAGATGCACGGCGTAATCCACCGAGCGCACCGGCAGGGGAAAGCCGTTCGGGTTCTCCGCCGCGAACTCGAGCACGAACCTCTGACGGGACCAGTCGGCGTCGATCAGCCGGACACGGTCCAGCTGCACCGTCGGCGGCTCGGCATCTAAGCGGCTGGTGGCACAGCCGGCGGCGCCGGTGAGGCAGGCGGCCAGCGCGAGCAGGCAGGCCGCCGGACGCAGCGGGTGTCTCGGCATCAGCGGGTTCTCTCCGTCCCCGGAAATCGTCCGGCCGCGGTCGCCTGCGGGCGCAGGCTGGAGACCGGGCTCAGTTCGCGGCGTCTTCGGCCGCCTTCTCCGCGTCCTCGAGCTCCGCGTCGGCCGTGTCCATGAGTTCGCCGGCTTTCTGCTTCGTCTTCTCGACGGCTTCCTCGCCGGCCGCCCTGGCATCATCGTATGCCTTGCCCGCGGCAGCCCTGGCGTCCTCGCCGGCCGCCTTCGCATCCTCGACCATCTGCTTGCCGGTTGCCCGGGCCGCGTCCATCGTCTTGTCGACGGCTTCGCCGGCCTTCTCGGCGGCGTCCTCCATCGCCCCGGCCGCGTCTTCGCGAGCCTTCGCGGCGTCGTCGCCGCCACCGCATGCGCCGAGCCCGAAAGAGGCCGCCGCGGCGAGTATCAGCAAAGTGGCCCTGTGCATGGTCTGTCTCTCCCTGGCTGGTGGCAGGCTCCGGTGCCTGCGTAGGCAACTGTAGCAGTATGCGCGACGCCGGGCGACAGCCCGCCGGTCAGCGCGGGGTCCTGTCGAGGCGGGCCCAGCGTGCGGAGATCACCCGCCACTGGTCGTCGCGGACCAGGTCGAGCTCGACCCGGCGTGCACCGCCGTCGAGTGACAGCCGGCGCAGGTCGGCGCCGGCGAAGCGCACGGTCATGCGCACGCTGGCGGCGTCGCCGCCGTGGACTTCCACCTGCTCGATGTCCGGCAGCACCACGACGCTGCCGCCCCGGACGAGTTGCAGGCGCAGCAGCCTGACGATTGCGGCGCGGTCGTTGCCGCGCCTGTCGCGGTAGTCCGGGTGCAGAGCATCCGCGACACCCCCCACGTCGCCCTCCCCGGCAGCGCCGGCGGTGCGCTCGAGCAGGGCGCGGATCTCGGCCTCCGGCGTGACCGGCTCGCCGCCGCACGCCGCCAGCGCCAGTACGGCGCAGAGGACCGCACCGGCCCGGGCCGCCGATCGGCCGGCTTTGCGTACTGGTTCGCAGGCGTCTGTCACCGTTCTGTCATAGCGTCTGTGCAGTGGGCCCCGCCGCCCGGACGAGCGCAGCAACGGGACACCCCGCCGCCGCCGTAATGCAGTATTCTCTGTTATGTAAAGTATCTGTGGTAAGCACCATGAAAGAACCGACCAGCGAGGACCAGGCCCGCATCAAAAGGATACTGGATCTGTGGTTCGAGGAGCGCGAACTCACCGCACCACAGATCGATGCCCGACTGGACGTCTGGTTCGGCGAGGATCCGGAACTGGATATCCGGCTGCGCCACGAGTTCGCCGACGACATACACGAAGCCTCCGAGATGAAGCTCATGCACTGGGCCGCCACGCCCCGGGGCCGTCTCGCCCTCGTCCTCGCCATCGACCAGTTCCGCCGCAACGTCTACCGCAACACGACGAAAGCGTTCTCCCACGACAGGCTCGCGCTGAAGCTCTGCGTGGAGGGTATCGTCCGGCAGGCCGACCGCGAGCTTACCGACATCGAGCGTGTGTTCCTCTACATGCCGATGCAGCATGCGGAGAGCCTGCGGGTGCAGAAGAAGTCGGTCATGGTCTTCACGGCACTGGCGAACAAGGTCTCGCCCACCCTGCGCGAGACCTTCCGCACCTTCGCCGACTTCGCCGAGCTGCATCACGACATCATCGAGCGCTTCGGCCGCTTTCCCCACCGCAACGCCATCCTCGGCCGTGCCAACACGCCCGAGGAACAGCAGTACCTGGAAGGCGATGCCCCCACCTTCGGCCAGAGCACCGGCTGACTCCATGCAGGAGGGCCTGAAGGCCCTCCCACAGGCAATCACGCGCGGCGCCAGGTCTGCCGGCGCGAGATGACGTTGTAGCGCCAGACCAGCAGGATCGCCGCGAGCGTCAATCCGACCACGAAACCGCCCCAGATCAGCTCCGGCTGCAGCGCGTAGCGCTTCGCCGCCAGCAGGGCCAGCGGGAAGGCGATGATCCAGTACGCCAGCGTCGTCAGGAACATCGGGATGCGGGTGTCCTGGTAGCCGCGCAGGGCGCCCGCCGCGCCCACCTGGATGCCGTCGGAGACCTGGAAGACCGCGGCGACGAACAGCAGGGTGACGGCGATGGCGGAGACCTCGGGGTCCGAGGTGTAGAGGTCCACAATGGATTCGCGGAACAGCAGCAGCCCGAGCGCCGAGACGCCCATGCAGAAGCCGCACAGCCAGATGCCCACCCAGCCGCGGAAGCGCGCGGTGGCCAGCTGCCGCCGGCCCAGCGCCTGGCCCACGCGTACCGTGGTGGCGGAGTTCAGCGCCAGCGGGATCATGAACAGGGTGGAGGCGAAATTGACCGCGATCTGGTGGGCGGCGGCCACGTTGGCCGACAGGGTACCCATCAGCAGCGAGATGGCCGCGAACAGCCCCGCCTCGGCGACGATGGTGACCGCGATCGGCAGACCCACGCGCAGCACCTGGCGCTGCAGCCGCCAGCGCGGCCTGGGCAGTTTCGCGAAGATGGCGAAGGGCCGGTAGCGCTCGCTCCCCAGGACGTAGGCGGCCATGGCCAGCAGCAGGAACCACATCGCGATGGCACTGGCCAGCCCGCAGCCCTGCGCGCCCATGGCCGGGAAACCGAAGTTGCCCCACATGAGCGCATAGTTGCCGATGACGTTCACCACCAGCGCCATCAGCGAGACGTACATGATGGGCCGGGTCCAGCCGATGGCCTCGGAGGTGAAGCGCAGCACGAGATAAAGGCACAGGCCCGGTCCGCCCAGCGCGATGGCCTCCACGTAGTCACCGGTGAGCTCGCGGAAGCCCGGATCGATGCCGATCAGCTCCAGCGCCGGCCGTGCCAGCGTCCAGAGCAACGCGACGATGCCGACGCCAAAGGCCAGCGCGATCGTGAAACCCTGGCGCACATAACGGCCGATGAGGCGGTGTTTGCCGGCGCCGTAGCGTTCGGCCACCAGCGGCGAGATGGCCATGAGCGTGCCCATGGCGAACAGGAACACCACCATCCATACGCTGCCGCCGACGGCCACGGCCGCGAGATCCCGGGAGCCCAGCCGGCCGGCCATGACGGCGTCGGCGAACTGCATGCCGGCGATGGCGAGGTTGTTGCCGATCAGCGGTCCGGCCAGCCGCACGAGCCTGCCCGCTTCCGGGACGGCGGCTCGCAGGCGACCCGGGGCTCCGTCGGGAGTCTCCATGGGCAAGGTTCCCTGGGCGAGTTCCCCTGGGCGAATGTGCCTGGGCGAGGCGCGGCAGCGTAGCACAGCTCCACTGTCACACGGCCGGCGCGTGGAGTATGGTCGGAGTCAGTCAGGACAACGGCACCGGAGGAAACCATGCTGAACGACGGAGTGTCGCGCCGGGCCGCCATCATCGGCGGCGTACGCATCCCCTTCGCCCGGGCACACGGCGCCTATGCGCGCTGCTCGAACCAGGACATGATGACCGCCACGCTGCGGGCGCTGGTCGAGCGCTACGGACTCGGCGGGCAGCGCCTCGGCGACGTCTCGCTCGGCGCCGTCATCAAGCACTCCCGGGACTACAACCTGGCACGCGAGTCGGTACTGGGGTCGGGGCTGGCGCCCGAGACCCCCGCCTTCGACCTGCAGCGCGCCTGCGGCACCAGCCTCTCGGGCTGCGTGCAGATCGCCAACAAGATCGCCCTCGGCCAGATCGAGGCCGGCATCGGCGCTGGCGTGGACACCGTGAGCGACGCGCCCATCGTGTACCCGGACGAGTACCGCCGGATACTGCTGGAGAGCTTCCGCGGCCGCTCGCTGGGCGAACGTCTGAAGCCCTGGCTGCGGCTGCGCCCGCGCCACTTCAAGCCGCAACTCCCCGGTGTGGCGGAGCCGCGCACCGGACTGTCCATGGGCGAGAGCACCGAACTCACGGCAAAGGAATGGAACCTCGGCAGGGAGGAACAGGACGAACTCGCGCTGGCCAGTCACCAGCGGGCCCACGCCGCCTACGAGCAGGGTTTCTACCAGGACCTGGTGGTGCCGTTCGAGGGTCTCGAGAAAGACAACAACGTCCGGCCGGATACGAGCCTGGAGAAGCTGGGCAAGCTGAAGCCCGCCTTCGACCGCTCCGGCAGCGGCACCATGACGGCGGGCAACAGCACACCGCTCACCGACGGCTCGGCCTCGGTGCTGCTGTGCTCGGAGGACTGGGCCCGGGAAAGGAGCCTGCCCGTGCAGGCCTGGCTCACCCACAGCCGGGTGGCGGCCGTGGATTTCGTCGACGAGGAGGGCCTGCTGATGGCGCCCGCCTACGCGGTCTCGGAGATGCTGGATGCGGCCGGGCTCGCGCTGCAGGACTTCGACTTCTATGAGATACACGAGGCCTTTGCGGCACAGACGCTCTCGACGCTGAAGGCCTGGGAGTCGGCGGAGTTCTGCCGCGAACGGCTGGGCCGGGACGAACCGCTGGGTGCCGTCGACCGCAGCAAGCTGAACGTGGTGGGCGGCAGCATCGCCATCGGCCATCCCTTCGCCGCCACCGGCGCGCGCATCGTCGCCACGCTGGCGGAACTGCTGGCGCGCAAGGGCTCGGGACGCGGCCTCGTCTCCGTCTGCACCGCCGGCGGCATGGGCGTGACCGCCATACTCGAAGCCGCCTGAGCCGGCCCGTCTGCTATAGTCGGCCGCTTGTTGCGCGCCGACTGCGCCTCTTTGCGCACGACGGCGGGGGATGGCGCAGCAGGGGCGCAGCGTCGCGGCGCCGGGGGAGCGGCCGGCCGCAGTGCGCCCGCCCGCGGCTGAGTCGGAGCAGGAGAGAGGACACATGGGCGGCTTCACCGACCTGTTGAGTACGCTGAACGGCATCCTGTGGCACGACACGGTGCTGTTCGCACTGCTGGGCACCGGCATCCTGTTCACGGTGTGGAGCGGCTTCTCCCAGTACCGGGCGCTGACCCACGGCACGGCGGTGGTCCGGGGCGCCTGGGACGACCCGGACGACCCGGGCGCCATCAACCACTTCCAGGCGCTCTCCGCCGCACTGTCGGCCACGGTGGGTCTCGGCAACATCGGCGGCGTGGCCCTGGCGATCAGCCTGGGCGGTCCCGGTGCGGTGTTCTGGATGTGGGTGGTCGGCGCCTTCGGCATGGCGATCAAGCTCACCGAAGTCACGCTGTCGATGCTCTACCGCAACACGGAAGACGAGGACAATCCCCATGGCGGGCCGATGTGGGTGGCCAGCAAGGGCATCGCGCTGATGAACCCGAAGCTGGCCTGGCTGGGCGGCACCATCGGCACCATCTTCTGCCTGACGCTGCTGATCTCCACCGCCACCGGCGGCAACATGTTCCAGGCCTTCAACGTGGGGCTGATCACCTACGAGTATTTCGGCGTGCCCAGCTGGATCACGGGCGTCATCCTCGCCGTGATCGTCGCGCTGGTCATCATCGGCGGCATCAAGCGCATCGGCCGGGTGGCCGGCGTGCTCGTGCCCTTCATGGTGGTGCTGTATCTCGCCTGCGGCATCTACGTGCTGGCCGTGAACGCCGGCGAGATACCGGCCATGTTCGCACTGATCCTGAAGTCGGCCTTCGCCCCCACCGAGGCCAGCGGGGCGTTCATCGGCGGCACCGCGGGTGCTGCGTTCCTGTTCGGCATGAAGCGCGCGCTGTTCTCCAACGAGGCGGGCCAGGGCTCCTCGCCCATCGCCCACTCGGCGGCGAAGACCGACGAGCCGGTGCGCGAGGGCATCGTGGCGGGCCTCGAGCCGTTCATCGACACCATCGTCGTGTGCACGTTCACCGCGCTGATCATCCTCTCCACCGGCGTCTGGAACCGGGCACCCGACGCCACCTGGGAGACGCCGCTGGAGGTCACGCGGGCCGGCAACGTCTGGGAGTTCGAGAGCCGTGAGCCGCCCATCGACGACTTCAATCCCGGCGATGCCGTAACCATGGTGGTGATCGCCGACCCGAACCCGAAGACCGGCTTCGACCGTCACGAGATCACGGGCATCATCGTCGAGCGAGACGGCGGACTCGTGATCGACTGGGCACCCTATACCGGTCCGACCGAACCCGAGATCCTGGATGACGGTTTCCATCAGGTCTACATGGCCGCCGTGCTCACCGGCAAGGCCTTCGACGAGGTGCAACCGGGGCTCGGCAAATGGCTCGTGAGCCTGGCCGCCTGGCTGTTCGCCATCTCCACGATGATCTCGTGGAGCTATTACGGCGAGCAGGCGATGGTATTCCTGGCCGGCGAGAAGAGCGTGCTCGCCTACAAAGTGGTGTTCTGCGCGCTGATCGTCGTGGCGACGCTCGGCATCATCAAGACCGATGCCCAGCTCGACAACCTCACCGGCGTGGGCAGCGGCGTGATGCTCATCGCCAATCTGCCCATCATGTGGATCTTCGGCCGCCAGGCCATGCGCGCCTATCACGATTACATCGACCGCATGAAGGCCGGGCTCATGGGGCCGGATCACCCGACGCCCACCATCGAGGACCTGATCAGCGGCCGCGACGTGGCCAGGAAGGACCGGGACCAGCGCTAGTGGCGCAGTCCGCGGAAGAAGGCGCGGATGTCGGCCACCAGCTCGTCCGGGCGTTCCAGCGCCGCGAAGTGGCCGCCGGCCGGATACTCGGTCCAGCGCGTGATGTGGTAGTGCTGCTCCGCCCAGCCGCGGGGCGGTGAGAAGATCTCCCGCGGGAACACCGCGACGCCGGTGGGCGTGGCCACGTAGTCCGTCGGCGGGCCGAACAGCCCCGCACGCATCGACTCGTAGTACAGGCGGATGGACGAGGTGATGGAGCCGGTCACCCAGTAGGCGGTGACCGCGGTGAGGAGCACCTCCCGGGAGAAGACGCTCTCCACGTCGCCGCCGCAGTCGGACCATTCCCGGTACTTCTCGAGCATCCACGCCGCGAGTCCGGCCGGCGAGTCGTTCAGCGCCACGCCGAGAGTCTGCGGCCGCGTGCCCTGGATCTGCGCATAGCCCATGCCCGAACGCTGGTGCTCGCGGCCCTTTTTCAGCGCGGCGAGATCCTCTTCGGTGGGCTCCCGGTCCCGGGGCGGCGCCGCCGGCACCATGTTCAGGTGCATGCCGCATACGCCGTCCGGATCCGCCAGCGCCATCCAGGGCGAGATCAGCGCGCCCCAGTCGCCGCCCTGCACGCCGTAGCGCCGGTAGCCGAGTTTCCGCACGAGTGCCGTCTGTGTTTCGGCGACACGGCGTACGTGCCAGCCCGGCTCGGCCGGCGCCTCGGACCAGCCGTAGCCGGGTACGGAGGGGCAGATCACGTGAAAGGCGTCGGCAGCCTCGCCGCCGTGCTCCCCGGGCCGGGTCAGCGGGCCGATGATGCGGTGGAACAGCCAAACCGTGTCCGGCCAGCCGTGGGTGAGCACCAGCGGCAGCGCGTTCTCGTGGGGCGAGCGCTGGTGGATGCAGTGCAGCGCGAGACCGTCCACCTCGATGCGCTCCTGGTCGAAGCCGTTCAGCAGCGCCTCGGCCTCGCGCCAGTCGTAGTCCTCGCGCCAGTGCGTGCACAGCTCGCGAAGGTAATCCGTATCCGTGCCGTAGGCCCACCCGCTGCCCGGGATCATCGCCGGCCAGCGGGTGCGTGCCAGCCGCTCGCGCAGGTCGTCGAGAACCTGTTCTGCCACCTCGATGCGGAACGCTGCCATCCTGTCTCCTTACCAGTGTCCGGTGTCCGGCTCGCCCTTGAAGGGGCCGACGATATCGGGCGTGATCCAGCCGCCGTAGAAACTGCCTGCCTGGGCGGTGACCCGGTCTTCGCCCACGTAGCAGGCATCCATGGAGCCCGGCATGAACGCATACCAGCCCGCGACGGGCTCGAAACCGCCCCAGGCGTCCGGATAGGCCCACACGGCGGCCTCGGCCACCCGATCCCCGACCACGAGCGACCAGTAGCGCGCCTGGCCTTTCCATTCACACAGCGTGCGCTTGCGCACCGGCACCAGCAGGTCCCCGCGCACGTCTTCCGGGGGCAGGTAGTAGGTGGGTGGGCTGGCGGTCTCGCACAGCTTCAGGGCGCGCGAGCTGTCGGCGACGAGCACGCCGGCGAATTCCACCCGCACCCGGCGCTCTGAGGGCCGCAGCGCCGGGGGGCGCGGGTAGTCCCACACCGACTCCTGCCCGGGGCCCGGCACCGGCGCACCGGCCGGCCGCCCGTCGCCCCGGTTCCGCCACTGCTCACGGGCGCGGCGGATCGTATCGGGGATGTTTTTCATGCGCTCCTCCGTCGCTGTCGTCAGGCAGGCAGACGACAAGCCGGTCGATGAGGCTCCGGGCCGGTTGCGACGTGGCCCGGCACCGGCTCCTGCATCGGCCTGGCCTGTCCCGGCGAAAAGACCGTATCCGAGCCGACTATAGCCTCCTGCATCCGGGCTTGGTACTTTAGCCGGCCTTGTCGTTTGATCGCCGCCAGTACGCCAGTAGTCATGCCGAAATTCCAGGGCGAAACCGGATTCAGCCACGCCGCACCCGATAAACTCGGTTTGCTGCTCGTCAACCTGGGCACGCCCGGCGAGCCGAGCACCTCCGCCGTGCGCCGCTATCTCGCCGAGTTCCTGGGCGACGCCCGTGTGGTGGAGGCGCCGCGGCTGTTCTGGTGGCTGGTGCTGAACCTGGTGATCCTGAGGATCCGGCCGGCACGCTCCGCCGAGGCCTACGAGAAGATCTGGACCGAGGCGGGCTCGCCCCTGCTGCTCAACAGCGAACTCATTGCGAAGGGGGTGGAGGAGAAGCTCTCGGGGCGCATCAACGGTGAGCTGGCCGTGGAGCTGGCGATGTCCTACGGCGCACCGGCAATCCCGGAGGCGCTGGAACGTCTGCGGGAGAAGAACGTGCGCCGCCTGCTGGTGCTGCCGCTGTATCCCCAGTACTCCGGCACCACCACGGGCACCGTCTTCGACCGGGTCACCCGGGTGCTGCAGAACCGCCGCTGGGTGCCGGAGTTCCGTTTCATCAACCAGTACCACGACGAGCCGACCTACATACAGGCCCTGGCTCGGTCCATCCGCGAGCACCGCCAGCAACACGGCGCGGGCAAGCGGCTGCTGTTCTCCTTCCACGGCATTCCCCAGCGGTACTTCCTGGGCGGCGACCCCTATCACTGCCAGTCACAGAAGACCGCGCGCCTGGTCGTCGAGGAGCTCGGCCTGGCGTCGGACGAATGGCTGCTGAGTTTCCAGTCCCGGGTGGGCCGGGAGGAGTGGCTGAGGCCCTACACCGACGAGACGCTGCAGGCCTGGGGCGAGGAAGGGCTGGAGAGCGTGGACGTCGTCTGCCCCGGCTTCTCGGCGGACTGCCTCGAGACCCTCGAGGAGATCGCCATGCAGAACCGGGAGCTTTTCGAAGAGGCGGGCGGCGGCCGGCTGTCCTACATCCCCTGCCTGAACGCCCGGGAAGATCACATCGAATGCCTCACCGAACTGGTGCGCCGCCACGCCTCCGGCTGGCCGGAGACCGGCAGTGAGGTGAGTGCCCGGGATCCGCTGAAGAGCGCCGACCTCGCCAGGGCCATGGGCGCCGAGGACTGAGGTGGCCGGGCGCTTCCTGGAGCTCGGCCTCGCTGCGCCGGACATCCTGGAGTCGCTGCACTTCTACCGCACACTGGGTTTCACCGAACTCGCCGTCGGCGAGGTCTGGCCGCACAAGTACGCAGTGGTCACGGACGGCAGAATCTTCATCGGTCTGCACGGCGAACCGTTGGCCAGCCCGGTGATTACCCTCGTACAGCCCTCGCTGCGCCAACACGTGCTGGCGCTGCAGGATGCCGGCACCCGCTTCGAGGAGACCAGGCTCGGCGAGGACGAATTCAACCTGGCGTTGCTGCGCGACCCGGACGGACTGGCCGTGATGCTGGTGGAGGCGCGCACTTATTCCCCGGCGCCGGAGACGCTGCCTGCCTCGCTGCTGGGCGAGTGCCTGGAGCTGGCGCTGCCGGTGCGCGATGCCCTGGCCGCCGCGCATTTCTGGGCGCCTCTGGCGCCTCGTCTGGCCGGCCACCGGGAGGAGCCGGAGCCCCGTTTCCGGCTGGCCGTGGACGGCCTGGTACTGGGCCTCGGCACCCGCCCGGCGCTGACCCGGCCCATGTTCGTCTACCGGGTTGCCGATGCCGGAGGGCTGCAGGCCGCGCTGGACCGGCTGGGGATCTTCCCGGGCGCAGGCCCGGAGCTGCCCGGGCACAGCCGGGGTACGATCCGCACCCCGGAAGGCGCGGACATCACGTTGGTCGAGGCCGACGACTGGTCTGCGTAGGCGGTCCCCGTCACTCCAGCCGCTCTGTCCCGGGAGGGGCCGCCGGCGGGCTCAGGCGGCGAGAAGCCGGCGAAGCAGCGCCCGCGCCCGGGAGAGGTAGGCCCCGCCGAACAGGTTCAGGTGGTTCAGCACGTGATAGAGCTGGTAGAGATCCCGGCGTAGCGGGTAACCGTCATCCAGGGGCCAGGCCTCCGCGTAGGCGGCATGGAACTCCGGACCGAAACCACCGAACAGCTCGGTCATTGCGATGTCCGTCTCGCGGTCACCGTAGTACACCGCGGGGTCGTAGATCACCGGCTCGCCCCCGGCCGCGGCGAAGTTGCCGCCCCACAGGTCGCCGTGGAGCAGCGAGGGCACGGGTGTGTAGTCCGTGAAGAAATCACCCAGCCGCGCCAGCAGCGCCGCGCCGTCGGCACCGAGGGCGCGGCCGTGACCGTTGCGCGCGGCGAGATCGAGCTGGAAGCCGATGCGCTGCTCGGCCAGGAAACGCACCCAGTCGTCGTCCGGCCCGTTCGGCTGGGGCGTGGAGCCGATGGTGTTGTCGCGATGCCAGCCGTGGCGCTCCGCGATGTGGCGATGCAGGGCCGCGAGACCCGTACCCAGCCGCCCCCGGCAGGCGCCATCGGCGGGGCCGAGCTCGAGATACTCCAGCAGCAGCCAGGCGCGGCCGGCATCGACGCTCGCGCCGAAGACCCGCGGCACGCGCACCGCTCCCGCGGCGGCGAGTTCGGCCAGGCCCTCGGCCTCCGCAGCGAACATCTCGTAGCCGTCCGGTCGATTGGTCTTCAGGAACACCGGCCCGGCATCGCTCTCCAACCGGGCGGCCGTATTGATGCTGCCGCCGCCCACGGGGCGCAGGCTGGCCGCATCCAGACTGAGGCCGCAGGCGGCGGCCACGGCTTCGGCGAGCGCCTCCGCCACGCTCAGTTCGCAGCCCCCAGCGAGGCGATGCGGTCGCACTGGCGCCTGAGCGCGGTGCCGAAGCCGGCCGTATCGCAGACCTCGTGCAGCGCATCCATGTCGGGACCCCGCCGGCGCGCCTCGCCCGAGCGGAACTCCAGCGGCGCATCGCAGGCGATCGCCGTCAGCCGGCGGGCGAGCATCGCGGCCTCCCGGTGTTGCTCGAGCCGGGCGCCGAGTTTCACCGCCCCGCGCACCGGCACGTCGCAGACCCGGTCCAGGTTGGCGTAGAGCACGTCCAGGCTGCCGAAGTGGCCGAGCAGCGCCGCCGCGGTCTTCTTGCCGACGCCGGGTACACCGGGGATGTTGTCCACGGCATCTCCGGCCAGGGCCAGGAAATCCGCGATCTGCTCGGGCCACACGCCGTAGGCCTCCGGTATCTGCTCGTAGCCGAGCCGGCGGCGGCCCGCATAGTCCCACAGCGTGTCTTTCGCCGACAGGAGCTGGGCCAGGTCCTTGTCCCGGCTGACGATGGTCGCCGGCAGACCGCGGGCACGCCCGTCGACGACCAGCGCGCCGATGAGATCGTCCGCCTCGTACAGCGGGCTCGCGCACTCGGCGAGACCGAGCGCCCGGGTGAAAGCCCGGCACTGGCGGAACTGGCGCACCAATTCCGGCGGCGCGGGATCCCGGTTGGCCTTGTAGGCCGGATAGATCTCGTTCCTGAACGAACTCGCGAGGCTCTCGTCGAAGGCCACGGCGATGTACTCCGGCCGCACCTCCTCCACGAAGTCCGCCAGGAAGCGGGCGAAGCCGAACAGCGCGTTCACGGGATTGCCGTCGCCGTCGACCATGTCGTCGGGCAGCGAGAACCAGGCGCGGAAGACGTAGACGCTGGCGTCGATCAGATAGAGCACTTGCGCGCCGTCGGCCTCAGGCGGGCATCGCCATGCCGGCGGCGCTTGCCTGCAGGTGGTCGCGCAGGCGCGCATGCAGCGGGCTGGAGCGCGGGATGTGGGCCAGCAGGTACTCCATCTGGTCGGCCAGCACCCGGCGCCCCTTCAGGTAGATGTACTCCGCGTAGCTCGGCGAGAACGGGATGGCGATGAGCTGCATGCCGGCCTGCTCCGGCGTGCGCCCGCCCTTGTGGTTGTTGCAGCGCCGGCAGGCCGTGGCCACGTTGGTCCAGAGATCCCTGCCGCCCTGGGAGATGGGCGTGACGTGGTCGCGGGTCAGTTCACGGGTCTGGAATACCAGGCCGCAGTACAGACACAGGTTCGCGTCGCGCCGGAACAGCGTGCGGTTGTTCAGCGGCGGCACGTAATGCTCCCGGTTGGCAGCGAGGCTCTGGTGGGTGCCGTGGGTGGCGATGATGGAGTTCACGTCTACCGAGCTGCGTTGCCCGGTAAGCGCGTTGTACCCGCCGTGCAGCGTGTAGAGCAGCGTGCCGCAGGCGTAGGCGACCTGGCCCGTGTGATAGAGGCGTACCGCCTCGCGGTAGTCGATCCATTCGAGCGGCATGCCTGCCACATCCGTGCGCAGGACCTGCTGGAAGATGCTCTCTGTGCTGATAGCCTGCATATGTCACGTCCCCCCGGGGGCGCCGGCTTAGTTTGCCCCAAGACCGGGGAAATGCAACCGCAGGGACGTGACAACGAAATGACAGCAGCTTCGCGGGCCTCCTCAGCGTCCCCGCTGGGGCCGGCGGCGCTCGTTGATACGGTCGCCACCGCTATTGCGGATACGTTCGCGAATCCCTTCGCGGATGTTGCGGCGCTGCTCGGGGCTGAGCGAGCGCCAGCGTTCCCGCAGCTCCCGACGCCGCTCTTCCGGCATGTCCCGGAAGCGCTCGAAGTTGCGGCGGATGCGCTCGCGTTCTTCCGGCGGCAGCTCGCGGAAAGTCTCGTAGCGCTCCCGGATTCTCGCCCGCTGCTCTTCGCTCAGGCTGCGCCAGCGCGCGAAGCGCTGCCGGGCGGCCGCGCGTTCCTCCGGGCTCATTTCGAGCCAGCGCTCGGTGCCGCCGGCGAGCCGGCGCCGCCGCTCGGCGGGCATCTCGTTCCAGCGATCCTCGAAGCGGGCCAGCACCCGCTGCTGTTCGCCGGTGAGCGCATCCCAGCCCGGCGCCTGCGGCGCGTCCTGCGCCAGCGCCGTGCCCGCCCCGGCCAGCAGCAGCATTGCCAGCAGCAGCCTCGGCAGCAGTGCCGGCAGCGGCGTGCGCAGCACGGCGGTCGTCTCCGCCTGTCTCCGCGATTCAGTCCGTCTGTTCATCCGTCCTGTTCTCCTCGTCCTGCTCGCCCTGCGCGGCCCGTCGCTCGGCGTCCTCGGCCGCCGTGCCGGCGAGCGCGACCCAGTCCTCGTCGTCCTCCTCCCAGCTGCCGAGATACTCGAGGAACGCCGCATCGGGCGCCTCCTCGGCTCGGTCCGCCGCGGCTGCTTGCAGGGCGGCGATCACCAGTGCCGCCGCCGCCACGCGGCCGGCGAGCAGCCGCGCGGCCGCCGCCCTTGCCTGCCGCGACTCAGCCAATGTTGCCGCTCCCGGCGGGCGCGCCGCGAAAATCCTCTTCCGCCTCCATCCAGGCATAGAATTCCAGCTCCGCGAGCATGTCCAGGTCCGCCTCCTGGAGGACGATCTCCAGGTCCTCGGCCTCCTCCGGCGCGACGGCCACCGCCAGCTGCGGCTCCGCCACCGGCGTCTCCGGCGCCTGCCGCGGCCAGAAGGCGACCGCCAGCACCGCCAGTACCGCCGCGGTGGCGACCGGCCGCCAGCCGGCAACCGGGCCGGGGCCGCCCTTCCCGGCCAGCGCGGCGCGGCGTGCCCGGTTCAGCCGTGACAGCGTCGCCGCGTCCAGCGCATCGACGCTCTCGTCGAAGGCGCGGCGGGTGCGTTCCTCGAAGGCGCCCTCGCCACGCTCGTCCCGACCGTCATGTCGTTTGTCGTTCATCGCCAGCTCTCACCCAGGCGCGCCCGCAGGGCATGCGCGGCACGCGAATAATGTGTCTTGACACTGCCCTCGGAGCAGCCCATGGCCGCCGCGGTGTTCGCAACGTCCAGGCCCTCGAAGTTGCGCAGCATGAATGCCTCCTGCTGCCTCGCCGGGAGTCCGCGCAGGGCCGCCTCCAGTGTCGCCATCGTCTCGCGCATCTCCAGCTCCTCCTCCGGTGCGCCCGTCGAGCGGTCCGGCGCTTGCGCCACCGGATCGGGCCCGTCCTCGTCGCCGCCGAACCAGGACATCACCCGGTTGCGCACCGTGCGGCGCCGCTGGCTGTCACGCACCCGGTTCGTCAGGATGCGGAAGAACAGCGGCGCCCACTCGGCTTCCGGGCGCCGCGCGTATTTGCCCACCAGGCGGATCATGGCGTCCTGCACCAGGTCCATCGCCTCGTCCCGGTCGCCCGTACCGATCTCGGCGATACGCAGCGCACGCCGCTCCACGCCGGCGAGGAAGGCATTCAGTCGTTGTTCCTGCTCCAGCGCCCTGACTCCCCGCTCCGACCGGTGTCCCGATCGCCTGCGCCCGCGCGAGTGCGAGTCGCCGCCCGGCGACCGCGCCACCGCCTCCATGCCGGTCATGACCGCCGGCCCCCGGCGTCCGCCGCCCGACGTACAGCCTCCATGCTTCACTCCCGTAAGCATTACACTATGTTCTCATCCGGTCTTCTAACGCGGCGGCGGAGCTCCGGTTGACAGGACCGGCCGCTGTTCTTTCTGCACAGGGGATATTGCACTTTCATGGCAGGCCGGTGGCGTCGGTCGCGAGCCGGGGCGGGCCGTCTAACTTCCTGATTCAAATTGGTATTTGGCCGTGCAGAGGGCGGTCGGCCGGCGCAGTCGCGAGGCCTGCCGGGCGGACTGCCGGCCGCCCGGCCGGTATTCATCCACAGACTTATCCACAACGTGTCGAGCAACGAGCAGAAAACCGCCCAAACCGCCCCCGCGGTGCTGCGGGTCGCCATCAAGGCGCCGCTGTCCCGTCTGTTCGACTACCTGCCGCCCATCGGGGTCGATCCGGCCAGCCTCCGGCGCGGGATGCGGCTGAAGGTGCCTTTCGGCCGGCGTCACCGGGTCGGCCTGCTCTGGGAGACGGCCGCGCAGAGCGAGCTGCCCGCCTCCCGGCTGCGCCGCGCGCTGGCGGTGCTGGATGAGGAGCCCGCCGTGGACGCGGCGCTGGCGTGGCTGATCGATTTCGCCGCCGGTTACTACCATCACCCGGTGGGCGAAGTGGCTGCCGCCGCGCTGCCGGCGCTGCTTCGCCAGGGCAGGCCCCTGCAGGCCACCGAGACGGTCTGGCGCCTGACCGGAGCCGGGGCGGCAGCCGGAGAGGACGAGAAGGTGGCACGGCGTGCGCCGCGCCAGGCGGAACTCCTGGCCGTGCTGGCGGCGGGCCCGGCGGGCGGACTGGCGGCCGCGGAGCTGGACCGGCGCTGCCCGTGCTGGCGCCGGGTGCGCAAGACGCTGGAGGACAAGGGCCTGATCGAGCAGCAGGAGCGGCCGGCCGGCGGCCGGCAGATGGGCGGGCCGATCGGCCGGGCGCGGTCCGGCGACGATGCCGGAGCGCCTGCTGAAGCCGGCGTCCGCCTGAACCCGGACCAGCAGGCCGCGGTGAGGGCGGCCACCGCAACAACAGGCTACTCGGCCACCCTGATCGACGGGGTGACCGGCAGCGGCAAGACCGAGGTCTACCTGGCGCTGATCGAGCGCACCCTGAGCCGCCGGCATCAGGCGCTGGTACTGGTGCCAGAGATCGGACTCACACCCCAGCTGGTGGAGCGATTCACCGAGCGGCTGGGCCGCCGGCCGGTGATCCTGCACAGCGGGCTGGGGGACGTGGAACGGCTGACCGCCTGGCGCGATGCCCGCGACGGCACCGCCGGGGTGGTGGTGGGCACACGCTCCGCCGTCTTCACGCCCCTGGCCCGGCCGGGGCTGATCATCGTCGACGAGGAACACGACCCCTCGCTGAAGCAGCAGGAGGGCTTGCGCTATTCCGCCCGCGACCTCGCCGTGGCCAGGGCGCGCCACGAGGACGTACCGGTGGTGCTGGGCTCGGCGACCCCGTCGCTGGATACGCTGGCCAATGCCGAACGGGGCCTGTACCGGCGGGTGGAACTGCCGCAGCGGGCCGGCGGTGCCGCCCCTCCCGAACTGCGGCTGGTGGACCTGGACCGTCATCCGCCCATCGACGGCCTGTCGGCGCCGCTGATCGCGGCGACCGAGCGCCACCTCGGCGAGGGGGGGCAGGTACTGCTCTATCTCAACCGGCGCGGCTATGCGCCCACGCTGCTCTGCCGGGACTGCGGCCACGTGGCCGAATGCCGGCGCTGCGACGCCCGCATGACGCTGCACGCCGGCGACCAGCGCCTGCGCTGCCACCACTGCGGCAGCGAACGGGCGGTGGATACGAGCTGTCCCGACTGCGGCGGCACGGTGGCCGCGCTCGGACGGGGCACAGAGCGGGTGGAGGAGGCGGTGCAGCGGCGCTTCGCCGGCTATCGGGTGAGCCGCATCGACAGCGACAGCACCCAGCGCCGGGGCAGCATGGAGACGGCGCTGGAGGACGCCCGCAGCGGCCGGGCGCAGATTCTGGTGGGCACCCAGATGCTCTCCAAGGGCCATCACTTCCCCGGCCTGTCCCTGGTGGGCGTACTGAACGCGGACCAGGGTCTGTTCGGCAGCGACTTTCGCAGCGCCGAACGTCTGGCCCAGACCCTGCTGCAGGTGGCCGGCCGGGCCGGGCGGGCCGAGCGGCCGGGCGAGGTGCTGATCCAGACCGACTTCCCGCAGCATCCCCTGCTGCAGAGACTGGTACAGCAGGGCTACGCGGACTTCGCCCGGGCCGCGCTGGACGAGCGGCGCGATACCGGCTGGCCGCCCTACTCACGCATCGCGCTGTTACGCGCCTCCGCCACCCGTCCGGAGACCGCCGTCGAATTCCTGCAGCAGATGAAGAGCGCGCTTGCCGGCAGCGCCGGCGGGCAGGTGCGCCTGCTGGGACCGGTGATGGCGCCGCTGGCCCGGCGCGCCGGGCGCTATCGCTGCCAGCTCCTGTTGCAGAGCGCGGAGCGCGCGCCGCTGCACCGGTTGCTCCAGCGGCTGCGCGAGGCCGCGGAACGGGCCCCGGGGGCGAGCCGGGTGCGCTGGTCGCTGGACGTCGATCCCATCGAGCTTTTCTGACCGCACCCGGGTGCGGGGAGGCGCCGTGAACGGGTAACATTGCGCCTTCGTCGCACTTTTCCCTGTCCGTTTCCCGGGGCCCTCAGTTGAAAGAGACCATCGCCAGACTGGTAGAAGCGGCGCTCGCCTCACGGCCGGAGATCGCCGCGGAGGTCGAACTCGCGAGCGTCAGCGCAGACGTGGAGCGGGCCCGCGACCCGCGCCACGGGGATTTCGCCACCAACGTCGCCCTGCGCCTGGCGAAGAGCCTGGGCCGCAACCCGCGCGAGCTGGCCGCCGACATCATCGCCGGCCTGCCGGAATCCGAGCTGGTGGAAGAAGTCTCGGTGGCCGGACCGGGTTTCATCAACTTCCGGCTGAGCCGCACGGCACTGCGGCGCGAGATCGGCCGCGTGCTCGCCGAGGGCCCCTGCTACGGGCGGGGCGAGAAGCGCGACGCTCCCCGCGTGCTGGTGGAGTTCGTCTCGGCCAATCCCACCGGTCCGCTGCACGTCGGCCACGGCCGCCACGCGAGCTATGGCGCCACGGTGGCCAACCTGCTGGAGGCCGCCGGCTACCCGGTGCACCGCGAGTACTACGTGAACGACGCCGGCCGGCAGATGGAGATTCTCGCGGTAAGCGTCTGGCTGCGTTACCTGGGCCTGCACGGCGAGACCCTGCCGTTCCCGGCCGCCGGCTACCGCGGCGACTACATCGTGGACATCGCCCGCGAACTGCCGGCAGAGCGCTTCATGGCCGGCGCGGCGGAGGTGCTGCGCGACCTGCCCGACGACGCGCCGGACGGCGACAAGGAGGCGCGCATCGATGCGCTGATCGCCCGCGCCCAGACGCTGCTCGCCGAGGAGGGTTTCGAGGTGGTGCGGCGCCACGCGCTCGCGAGCATCCTGGACGATATCCGCGACGATCTCGCCGGATTCGGCGTGCAGTTCGACACCTGGTTCTCCGAGGCGAGCCTCACCCACGAGGGCGTGATCGACGAGGCCCTCGAGGTGCTGCGCGAGCGCGGCATGCTCTACGAGCGTGAGGGCGCCGTCTGGTTCCGGGCCACGGACTACGGCGACGAGAAGGACCGGGTGGTCGTGCGCGACAACGGCAAGAGGACCTATTTCGCGAGCGACATCGCCTACCACTACGACAAGCGCCAGCGCGGTCACGACCTGCTGCTGGACGTGCTCGGCGCGGATCACCACGGCTACATCGCCCGGGTGCGGGCCGGGCTGGAGTCCATGGGCGAGCCCGGCGACGCGCTGGAGGTGCGGCTGGTCCAGTTCGTCGCGCTCTACCGGGGCGGCGAGAAGATGCAGATGTCCACCCGTTCCGGCGAGTTCGTGACGCTGCGCGAGCTGCGCGAGGAGGTGGGCAACGACGCCGCGCGCCTGTTCTACGTGATGCGCTCCAACGACCAGCACCTGGACTTCGACCTGGAACTGGCCAAGTCCCGCTCGAACGAGAACCCGGTGTACTACATCCAGTACGCCCACGCCCGGGTGGCAAGCGTCATGCGCCAGCTCGAGGAGAAGGGTCATGCCTGGGACCGGGAGCACGGGCTCGCCTCCCTCGACCTCTTGGGCGAGGAACAGGAGGCCGCGCTGATCGCCACACTCACCCGGTTCCCGGAAGTGATCGAGGCGGCGGCGGAGAAACGCGCGCCGCAGGCGCTGGTGTTCTACCTGCGTGACCTCGCCAACGAGTTTCACACCTACTACAACGCCCACACCTTCATCGTCGACGACGGCGGGCTCCGGAACGCACGGCTCACGCTGGTGCTGGCCGCACGCCAGGTCATCGCCAATGGCCTCGGGCTGCTGGGGGTCTCCGCCCCGCACTCGATGTAGCCATGGCCAAGCGACGCCGTCAGACGAAACGCCGCAGCACACGCGGCAACCGTGCCGGGGCGCAGGCGCCCAACTGGGTGTGGATGCTGTTCGGCCTGGCCATCGGCCTCTCGGTGGCGGCCGCGGTCTGGATGAGCGACCGGCGCGGGGCCGTCGAGCAGCCCCAGCCCCGGGAAGCGGCGAGCCTGCGCGACGAAGAGAAGGCGCCACGGCCGGAGGCGAAGCGGGTGGAGACGCCCGCGGCGCAGGAATCCCGCTTCGACTTCTACGAGATGCTGCCCCGCTTCGAGGTGGTCGTCCCCGAGGAGGAACCCCACGCCCGCCCGGACAACCGGCCCGACCTGCCCACCGAGCCTGGCACCTACGTGCTGCAGGCCGGCTCGTTCGGCGCCTACGAGGACGCCGACCGCATGAAGGCGCAGCTGGCGCTGCAGGGCATCCCGTCGCGCATCCAGCGCGTCGCCATCGACGAGCGCACCTATCACCGGGTGCGCGTCGGCCCGGTCTCCGACATGGAGGAACTCGACGATCTGCGCCGACGGCTGCGCGAGGCCGAGATCGAGGTGCTCATGATCCGGGTGCCGGGCCAGTGAGGATAGGGCCCGCACTCGCCACGCTGCTGATCGCAGCGTCGCTGGCCGGCTGCGCCGCGGCGCCGCCGCCTTCGCCGCCGTCGAAGGCTCCGTCGGCGCCACCCGAAGCAGTCCCCGCGGTGCCGGCTGAGCCCGTCGCGCTCCCACCGCCCGCACAGCCGGATCTCGCCGCGCTGCGCATCACCGTCGCCACCGTCGGCGACATGATGATCGGCACCGACTACCCGGACAACCGGCTGCCCGACGACGACGCCCTGGGCTTCTTCGACGGCGTGGCCGACGTGCTCCGCGGCGCGGATCTCGCCGTGGGCAACCTGGAGGGCGTTCTGCTCGACGGCGGCGAGCCGGTCAAGGAGTGCAGCGACCCGTCCGCCTGCTGGCTGTTCCGCTCGCCCAGCCGCTACGCGGCGGTGTACCGGGACGCCGGCTTCGACGCACTCAGCCTCGCCAACAATCATGCCCGGGACTTCGGCGAGGAAGGCCGCGACGCGAGCATGGCGGCGCTGGACGCCGCGGGCATCCGGCACTCGGGCCGGGAGGGCACCACCGCGAGCCTGGAGAGGGGCGGCTTGCGGGTGGGCTTCGTCGCCTTCTCCGGCACCCGCGGCGCCAATCCGATGCTGAACGAGGAGGCGGCCGCCGCGACGGTCGCGGGACTGGCCGCCCACCACGACGTGGTCATCGTCTCCTTCCACGGCGGTGCGGAGGGCATCGATGCGCTGCGCCTGCCGTTCGCCGAGGAGGAATACTACGGAGAGCCCCGGGGCGACGTGGTGGCCTTCGGCCGCGCCATGGTGGATGCGGGCGCGGATCTCGTCTTCGGCCACGGACCCCACGTGATCCGGGCCATGGAACGCTACCGCGGCCGCATTATCGCCTACAGCCTGGGCAACTTCGCCACCTACTACGGCATCAGCGTCGCGGGCCTGAAAGGCATCGCCCCCATACTGGTCACCACCCTGGACGGCAACGGCGAATTCGTCGAGGGCCGGGTGGTGTCCACCCGCCAGGTGCGGCCGTCGGGCCCCGTTGTCGACCCTGCGGGCAGGGCACTCGACCTGCTGGCACGGCTGTCCCGACAGGACTTCGGCAACCCGGGCGTGCGCTTCGAGACGGACGGACGCATGCTGCCCGTCGGCCGGCCGGCGCCGAAACCCCACCCCGTCGAGCCGCCGGCCGCCGCGCCGGAGCAGCTCGGGGGCGGCTGACGCTCAGTCGTCGCCGCCGCCGGTCTGGCGGAAATCCACGCCCAGAGCACGCAGCTTGCGATAGAGGTGTGTGCGTTCCATGCCCACGCGCTGGGCCAGTTTGCCCACCTTGCCGTTGCAGAGAATCAGCTGCTGGGTGAGGTAGGCCCGCTCGAACGCCTCCCGGGCCTCGCGCAGCGGCAGCGCCAGCAGGTCCTGCTTCACCAGCGGCTCGTCGTCGGGGGCCTCGGCCTTCAGCTCGGACTCGATCTCGCTCAGCGACACTTCCTCGTCGCCGCCATTGATAAGGACCCGGTGTACGACGTTCTTCAGTTCGCGCACGTTGTCGGGCCAGGGGTAGTTGCGCAGCCGGTTCTGCGCCGCGACGCCGAAGCGGCGGAACGGCAGCCCTTCCGCGTCCACCAGCTTCTCCGCGTAATAGCGCAGCAGCTCCGGCACGTCCTCGGCATACTCGCGCAGGGGCGGCACCCGCAGCGTCAGCACGTTCAGGTGCGTGAGCAGATCCCGGCGCAGCGTACCCCGGTCGAGCAGCCGTTCGTAATCGGGCGGCAGCGAAGCCATCACCCTGGCCGTCAGCGCCACGGGCTCCCGGCCGCCCCGGCGCAGGTAACTGCCCTGCTCCAGCGCACCCGCCAGCAGCGTCTGAGCGCCCTCGCTGGCATCGCCGAGTTCGTTCACGAACAGGATGCCTCCGGCCGCCCGCTCCAGCAGACCCGCGCGGACCTCGCCGCCTTCCTCGCTGCCGCAGAGCTGTACCTCGGCGTTGTCGTCGGTGAGCTGACCTCCCGGCACGCTTACGTAATCGGCGGCGGCACGCGGGCCGACGGAATGGATATAGCGGGCGAATGCCTCGCGGCCGGAGCCGGGTTCGCCGATCAGCACCATCGGTGCATCGTGGGCCGCGAGCTTGCGCGCCTGCTCGCGCAGGCTGCGCATGGCCTCGCTCTTGCCCACCGGTGCGAGCGGCGCCAGCAGCCGGCGCATCTGCTGGGGCTCGCTCTTGCGGCCCGACTCGAGGGCCCGCTCCACGGTGTGCAGCAGCTTGGAGAGCGACAACGGCTTCTCGATGTAGTCGAACGCACCGAGACGGGTCGCCTCCACGGCCGTGTCCACCGTGCCGTGACCCGACATGATCACCACCGGGCACTGCCGGGCATCGGGCTGCTGGGTCCATTCCTTCAGCAGCGTGATGCCGTCGGTGTCGGGCATCCACACGTCCAGCAGCACCAGGTCGTGGCGCTCGTTCTGCCTGGCCTCGCGGGCTGCGCCGGCGTCGGCGGCCACCGTGACGACATAGCCTTCGTCCGAGAGGATCTCGCTGATCAGGGACCGGATGTCCGACTCGTCGTCGACGACGAGGATGTGTTCGCCACTCATGCCCTCTCTCTCCGTCTGTCACCGCGCTCACCGCGCCGCGGCAGCGACGCCAGCATCACCTCGCGGCTCGCCTCGTCGGCGGGCAGCGCGATCCGTATCCTCGCCCCACCGCTCACGCGGTTCTCCGCCCGGATGCTGCCGCCGTGTTCTTCCACCAGCTTCTTCACGATGGCCAGCCCGAGGCCGGTGCCTTTGGGCTTGGACGTGACGTAGGGGTCGAAGACCTGTTCCACCGGTCCGGCCTGGAAACCAGGACCGTTGTCCTCGACCACGATGGTGGCCAGCCGCGCCCCGCTGTCCTCTTCCGCCCGGGTAATGATATCGATTCTGCCGTCGTCCTGCCCTTCCAGTGCCTCCACGGCGTTGCGGGCGAGGTTGTGCAGCATCTGGCGTACGCGGCCGGCGTCCGCCTCGATGGCGGGCAGCTCCGGGTCGAGATCCAGCGTGATGTCCACCTCCGGGTCCTGGGCACGGTAGAGATCTATCACCTCGCGCACGAGCCTGTTCAGGTCGAAGCGTGTCATGTCCATGTCCGGCGCGCGGGCATATTCGGAGAAGGCGTTCACCATCTCCTTCATCGCCTCGACCTGCTGCACGATGGTGTGAGTCGCCCGGTCGAGTATCTGCGCCTCGCCCGGCGGCATCTCGCGCAGGTACTTCTGGCGCAGGCGTTCGGCGGAGAGCTGGATGGGCGTCAGCGGGTTCTTGATCTCGTGGGCAAGGCGCCGCGCAACCTCGCCCCAGGCCGCATCCCGCTGGGCCTGCAGCAGCGCGGTGATGTCGTCGAACACGACGACGAAACCGGCGGTATGGCCGTCTTCCGCCGGCAGCGCCGTGCAGGCGCAGGTGAGCACGCGCCGGCCCACCTCGCCGCGCAGCACGATCTGCTCGCGCCACTCGGTTTCCCCGGCGGCCAGATGCACCCGGGCCACGTCGACGAACTGCTCCAGCAGCGGGCGCCCGGCCGCGATCTGCGGCAGCAGCTCGCCGATGCGGCTCTCCAGATCGACCCCCAGGATCGCCCCGGCCGCCTGGTTGGCCGTGCGGATGCGCAGATCCGGTTCCAGCGACACCACGCCGGTGGACAGGCGCGCCAGGATGACCTCGAGGTTGGCGCGCTCGGCCTCCACCTGAGCCTGGCTGTCCCGGGCCGCCTCCCGGGCCGTGGCAAGGCGCCGGGTCATATCGTTGAAGGAACTCACCAGGAAGCCAATCTCGTCCTTCGACGGCGTCGGCAGCTGGGTGTCGAAATCACCCGCGGCCACCGCCCGGGTGCCGGCCACCAGTTGCTGGATGGGCGCGACGAGGCGGCGGGAGAAGAAGAAGGCGCCGTAGATCGAGGCGAGCAGCGACACCAGCAGCACCACCGTGAGGGTCAGCGTCAGGGTGCGCTTCAGGGGCTCGCGCAGGTACAGCTGGCGCTTGTAATCGGTGTACGAGTCGCCGACGTTGTCCGCCATCGCGGACAGCCGCTGGGTAACCGGATAGAGCGCCTGCAGCACGTAGCGCCCGCCGGTGCGGGCATCTCCGACGATCGGCGCCGCCGTGCGGATCTGGTAGCCGCCTTCCTCCAGGGGGTCGAGGCTGACATAGGGGCGGTCCTGGCTGATCTGCAGCAGCATCTCGTCGGACGGCGGCGAGGGAACGGCGAGCCGGGAGCGGTCGAAGCTGGTGGCGACGATGCGGCTGTTGGGGCCGAACACCGTCACCTCCAGCGCGCCGGTGTCCTCGCGCATGCGGGCGAGTTCCCTGACCAGCGCGGCCTCGCTCAGCCGCTCCGCCCGATCCGCATAGCGAACCGTGAGGTCGAGATTCGTGCGCATCTGTACGCTCAGTGCGGCACGGGAGAGGTCCAGCGCGTCTTCCAGCCCCTGCTCCACGTCCTCGGTGAACCAGCTGTCGATGCCCCGGTTCAGGAACTGGGCCGAGAAGTAATACACGAGCAGCAGCGGCAGCACCGCCAGTCCGATGAACATGGCCACCATGCGCCCTTTCAGCTTGGCGCCGGGGACGTGCTGGCGCAGATCCTGCACCAGCCGGGCCAGATTGCCGATCAGCAGGACGATCAGGATGACCACGCCCACCGCATTGACCAGCAGCGTGATGCCGGAGAGGCGGTCGAACTGCTCCGAGCTCTGGGAGGTCTGGCTGAGCAGCAGCAGGGCAGTGAGTGCCAGCAGCAGGCCGATGCCCGCCAGCAGCGTGAAGAGGAATCTCCTCAGGGTTCTAGCTGCCATTCGTACCAGTCGCTGGTGATGCGCCAGTCGTCACGCCAGAACGCGATCAGCCGCAACGCGGCGGGATAGTCCTTGACGTCCACCACGGCGCGCATGCGGATCCGGTGTCCGCGGTCGTCGCGCAGCAGCGCCTCGTCGATGACGGGCAGGGAGATGATGCGGCCCAGGTTGTTCAGGGCCGAGTACAGCGTGGCGTAGGAATCCTGCTCGCCGGTATTGCGGTTGCGCACCACGTAACGGCGGCTGAGCGCGTTGTAGAGCAGCTGGTAGTTCACCGACAGCTCGGCGGCGACCTTGTCCAGCCAGAAGCGCCGGTTCTGGATCACCTGGAACTCGAGCTCCACGTTGATGGGCACCCCGCTCTCGAGGGCATCCAGCGCCTCTTTCGAGAGCACGTACTGCAGCCGGGCATCGACCCGGTGGACGCCGTCGACCAGGCTTGAGTCCGCCGAGCGCACCGAGACGGAGCCGCCCTCCTGGCCTGCGGCCGGCTGCCACGCCAGGCACACGAGCAGGAAGAGCAGCGCGCACAGGCGGCCCGCGGTTCCTTCCGCTGCGACGCTCGGCAGGCTCATGTCGGCTTTTCGATACAACAGTAAAAGAATCCATCCAGTCCGTTTCTTCCCGGAAACAGCTGGAATCCGGCCCCGTCAGCTTGCATTAGACCGCGGATGTTGTCATCCGGCAACGGCTTTCCGACGGCAGCGCCGGGTTCGGCAGCGGCGAAGCCGGCGATCACGCCCGCATTCTCGGCACGCAGCACGGAGCAGGTGGCGTAGACCATCCGGCCGCCGGGCGCCAGCAGCGGCCACAGCGCCGCGAGCAGCGCCTGCTGGCGGGCGGCCAGGCGGGCGATATCCCCGGTTCGACGCAGCAGCTTGATGTCGGGATGACGCCGGATGACCCCCGTGGCGCTGCAGGGCGCATCGACCAGGATACGGTCGTAGGGCTCGCCATCCCACCACGGCCGGGGATCCGCGGCATCGCCGCAGTGCAGTTCCCCAGTGTAGCCGCCGCGCTCCAGCGCCACTCCGACCAGCGCCAGGCGGTCTGCGTCGACGTCCACCGCGGTGAGTGCCGCCTCGCCGCCGACGCTCTCCAGGATATGCACGGTCTTGCCGCCCGGCGCTGCGCAGGCATCCAGCACGCGCATGCCGGGTGCGGCGCCCAGCAGCGGGGCGGCGAGCTGGGCGGCGCCGTCCTGCACGCTCACCTCACCGGCGGCGAAGCCGGGCAGCGCCTCCACGGGCAGCGGCCGGGACAGGCGCAGCGCAGAAGCGACCCCGGGCAGCGCTACGGCCTCGACGCCTTCCGGCAACCGGGCCCGCCAGCGCGCGGCATCCGTGCGGTGGACGTTGACCCGCACCCACATCGGCGCCCGCTCGTTGTTGGCCCCGGCAATGGCTTGCCAGCCGGCCGGCCAGTCCCCGGCGAGCGCGTCCAGCAGCCAGCGGGGATGGGACCAGGCCGCCTCGGCATCCGTCATGACGGTCTCGAGCAGTTGGTCGCGTTCGCGCTGGAAGCGCCGCAGCACCGCGTTCACCAGTCCGCGCATGCGTGGCCGCCCCAGTTCGCCGCAGGCGCGCACCGTCTCACCCACCGCGGCATGGTCGGGCACCCGCAGGCGCCACAGCTGATACAGGCCCACCTCGATCAGCGCGGCGATCGTCGCCTCGCGGCGGGGCAGGGGCCGCTCGAGCAGCCGCGCGGCCAGCGCGCGCAGGGTGTGGTGCCAGCGCACGGAGCCGTAGGCCATCTCCGCCGCCAGCCCCCGGTCGGACTCGCGGCAGGCGCCAGCCTCCGCCGCCAGCGCGTCGTCCAGGGAGCGCCCGTCGCCGGCGACGGCGGCGAGCGCCCTGGCGGCAGCCGCCCGGGGACCGACCCGGCGCACCAGCAGGCCCTAACCCAGGCTCAGGCCGGCGAGCCGGCGCTGGTTGGCGAGGTCCCGGGCAGCGATGCGCCGGCGGCCGGCGAGCTGGACTTCCAGCAGCCGCAGCACACCCGCGCCGGTGGCCACGTCGATGCCGTGCGCACCGGCGGCGAGGATGACGCCCGGGGCGGCCGCCGTTACCGCCGGCAGCGGCTCCGCACGCCAGCAGCGCAGGACCTCGCCCTCGAGCCGGGTATGGCAGACCGGCCAGGGATCGTAGGCCCGCACCGCACGGTCGATGCTCCCGGCCGTCCGGGACCAGTCGATGAGGGCATCCTCCCGGCGGATGCGGGGTGCGTAGGTGGCGTCCGCATCGTCCTGGGGTTCGGGTGCGAGGCGGCCGGCGAGGATGCCGGGGAGTTTCTCCGTCAGCAGCGCGGCGCCCAGCGCGGCCAGCCGATCGTGCAGTTCGCCGCCGGTCTCGCGCGGGCCCAGCGGCGTCTGCGCCCGGGCGTAGACCGGGCCGGTGTCGAGACCGGCTTCCATGCGCATCAGGCTGACCCCGGTCACCGGGTCACCCGCCAGCACCGCCGCCTGGATGGGCGAGGCGCCGCGCCAGCGCGGCAGCAGCGAGGCATGCACGTTGATACAGCCGGCTGGCGGCAGGGCCAGGACGGGCGGCGGCAGGATGAGGCCGTAGGCCGCCACGATCAGCGCGTCCGGGGCCAGCGCCGCAAGTTCCGCCACGGCGGCCTCGTCCTTCAGGGTTGCGGGCTGCAGCACGGAGAGCCCCTGCTCGACCGCCCAGGCCTTGACGGGCCCCGGGGTGAGCCGGCGGCCGCGGCCCGCCGGACGGTCCGGCTGGGTCAGCACGGCCACGGGGCGGTGGCCCGCGCCGCAGAGTTCCTGCAGCGACGCCAGTGCGAATTCCGGGGTGCCGGCGAAAATCAGGCGGGGCGCAGTCTCCGCGTCTCCCGCAACGCCCTCGCCGGTCACGGGAGAAGACCCGCCGCTCAGAGCGTGGTGGCCGCCCGCTCCCGGGCCGGCTGGCCGGCGTTGCGCCGGCCTTTCTGCAGCCGTTTGCGGATGCGCTGGCGTTTCATCTCCGACAGATAATCGACGAAGAGCTTGCCTTCGAGGTGATCCATCTCGTGCTGGATGCAGACGGCGAGCAGGCCCTCGGCGTCCAGCTCGAAGGTCTCGCCGTCGCGGTTCAGCGCGCGCACCCGGATGCGTTCGGCACGTTCCACCGACTCGTAGAATCCGGGCACCGACAGGCAGCCTTCCTCCGTCACCTCGACGCCGTCCTTCTCGATGATCTGCGGGTTGATCAGCACGTGGGGCTGGTCCTTCCCGGCCGACACGTCGGCCACGAGCAGGCGCTTGTGCACGTCCACCTGGGTCGCCGCCAGCCCGATGCCGGGCGCGGCGTACATGGTCTCGAACATATCGTCGACCAGCTCTCTCAGCGCGTCGTCCACCTGCTCGACGGGCTCCGCCGTCGTGCGCAGGCGCGGATCGGGAAATTCCAGGATGTTCAGGATAGCCATCGGTGCCTTCTCAATATCTCGTGTGAACTGCCACAAAAACCAGCTAGCGTTTTGACTTTATTGGGATACATAACCGACAATCAAGGCGTTATGTCAGGCGGGTGCGGCGGCCCGGGGTGATTCTGTGACGCACTTGGCAGTTGCCCGCGCGTCGGAACGCCATAGTATAGCAGCGCCGTTACAGCCGGCAGCCCCGATTCCCACAGGATGGAGCAAGCCCAACCATGCCTCTTCAGAAGCGGAATACCCAGTCCCTGATGAGACTGTGCGGAGTGCTTTTTGTTGCATCGAGCCTTGCAGCGACAGCCGGTTGCAGCCTGAACCCGTTCGCCGAAGAGGACGAGGCGTCGCCGGCGCCGGTGACCCCGTCGGCCAGCGCGGAGTCCTCCGGACCCGTCTCGCTCGAGCCGCGCCGGGCCCGCCAGTCCGAACCGGTCGAACGGCGCTCCGAGCCTGCACCGCCGCCGCCGCCCCGGGAAGTACCGCTCGCAGCGGACGCGCCCGAGCGCTACGTGGTGAAGAAGGGCGACACCCTGTGGGACATCTCCGGGACGTTCCTGCGCGACCCCTGGTTCTGGCCGGAGATCTGGCAGGTGAACCCCCAGGTCGAGAATCCCCACCTGATCTACCCCGGCGACGTGCTGTCGCTGGTCTATATCGACGGCCGCCCGCGCATACTGCTGGAGCGGGGTATCCAGGCAGAGCGTCTGAGCCCGCAGATCCGCGCGACCCCGCTGGATCAGGCCATCACCACCGTCCCGTACGAGCAGATCGCCGCCTTCCTCACCCGCGGCGCGGTACTGGAGAAAGGCCAGATCGACTCGCTGCCCTACATCCTGGCGAGCCGCGGCGATCACCTGATCGCCGGCGCCGGCAACGACGTCTACGTGCGGGGCGACGTCGAGGGCGAGGGCTCGCGCTACAGCGTGCTGCACATCGACGAGCCGCTGGTGGATCCCGACGACGACAAGGTGGTGGGATACCAGGCCATCTACGTGGGCCAGGGCCAGGTGGAGCGCACCGGCGATCCTGCCACCGTGCATCTCCTCAAGACCAGCCGGGAGGCGTTGTCCGGCGACCGGCTGATCCGCCAAGAGATCGAGATCCCGCTCAATTTCTTCCCGAAACCGCCGGAAACGGACATAGACGGACGCATCATCTCGGTGGTAGATGGTATTTCGCTGATCGGACAGTACCAGGTCATCGTGATCAACCGCGGCGCCCGCAACGGGCTGGCGCCGGGCGACGTGCTCCGCGTACTGACCGCCGGCGAGACGGTGCGTGACCGCTACGCGAAGACCGGCAGCTTCGGGCTGCTCGGCGGCGAAAACGTGCAGCTGCCGGACGAGCCGGCGGGCACCGTGATGGTATTCAAGGTGTACGACCGCATCGCCTACGCCCTGGTCATGACGGCGGAGAGCGAGATGCGGGTGCACGATATAGTACGTAACCCCTCCTGACGCCAGACCCGGAAACGGCCGGCGTCCGCGAGGGCGCCGGCCGTTTCCTTTTGCCGTGCCGGCACAGCGGAGCCGGACATGGATGAAGAGACAGAAGGCTGGGTCCGTCTCGCCGAGGCCCCCGGGCTGGGCGCGGCCGAAGCGGCCGCACTCGTCGAGAGCTTCGGCTCGGCCGCCGGCGCGGTGGCGGCGGGACGCGGCGCGCTCGCCTGCCGCGGTCTGGACGCGGCCGCGGTGGACGCGCTGGTGGCTCCGCCGGCGGAGCGTATGGAGCGCATCGCCGGCTGGCTCGCCGCGCCGGGGCATCATCTCGTCAGCCGGCACTCCGGGGACTATCCCGCGCTGCTCGCGGAGAGCACCGGCGCGCCGCTGATACTCTACGTCAACGGCGACCCCGGCCTCCTGTCCCTGCCCCAGCTCGCCGTGGTGGGCAGCCGCAATCCGACCCGCGGCGGCGAGCGCACCGCCTTCGAGTTTGCCGCCCATCTCGCGGCCAGCGGACTGGTCATTACCAGCGGGCTGGCCACGGGCATCGACACCGCCGCCCACGAAGGCGCCCTGTCCGCGAACGGCGGCACCGTCGCCGTGCTCGGCACCGGCATCGACCGGGTCTATCCCGCCGCCAACCGGGAGCTCGCCCACCGCATCGCCGAACGGGGCGCACTGGTGAGCGAGTTCCCGCTGAGTTCGCAGCCGGAGTCGTGGCACTTCCCGCGGCGTAACCGGATCATCAGCGGCATGAGCCTGGGCACACTGGTGGTGGAAGCGGCGCGGCGCAGCGGCTCGCTGATCACGGCACGGCTGGCCGCCGAGCAGGGCCGCGAGGTGTTCGCCATTCCCGGCTCCATCCACAACGCGCTCGCCCGCGGCTGCCACCGGCTCATCCGCGACGGGGCGCGTCTGGTGGAGTCCGCCGACGACATCTTCGGCGAACTCGCCCCGCTGGCCGGCGCCCTCGGCACGCGGCTGTCGGCACCGCCTTCTGGTGCCGGTGCGGGCGCCGGCGGCGGGGCCGCCGACGGGGCACCGGGCGGCCGCGACGGGGATTACGACAAACTGCTGGAAGCCCTCGGCTGGGAGCCCGTGGACATGGACAGGTTGATCGAACGGTCCGGATTGACGATCGATCAGCTTTCCTCCATGCTCCTGATCCTGGAACTCGAGGGCGAAGTCGAATCGCTGCCGGGCGGGAAGTTCTCGAGGGTCAGACAGGAGCGCCTACCCGAATGAAAGAGAACGTCCTCGACGTATTGATGTATCTGTTCGAGACCTACGTCGATACGGAGGAAGAACCCGAAGCGGATCAGAACGAACTCCGCGAGGAACTCGCCCGCGCCGGCTTCCACGACGCCGAGATCGAGCACGCCCTCGACTGGCTGGACGGCCTGGGAACCAACAACGATCTCCTGTCCCCAAACCCCCAGACCGAGAACGGCACCCGTATCTTCAACGGCTTCGAACTCTCGCGTCTGGATGCGGCCTGCCGCGGTTATCTCGTCTACCTGGAACAGGTCGGCATTCTCTCGCCGCCCCAGCGTGAGCTGGTCATCGACCGGCTGCTCGCACTGGACTCGCCGGACATCGACGTGGAACAGATCAAGTGGGTGGTGCTGATGGTACTGTTCAGCCAGCCCGGCCAGGAAATCGCCTACGCCCGCATGGAGGATCTCGTCTTCGACGAAGATACGGGGACGATCCATTGATCGGGGAGAACTGAGGCGGCAGACTGGCCGCAGCAGACAAGACGCCGCGGCAGAGTCCGCGGTTTTTCATTTCTGGCCGGACCACAGGATGGCGCCCGGGAACAACGGACGCACGGGAGCGCATGAGCAAGAACCTCGTCATCGTGGAGTCGCCCGCCAAGGCGAAGACCATCGAGAAATATTTAGGTAAAGGATATAAGGTTATGTCCTCAGTCGGACACGTCCGGGACCTCCCCAAAAGTAACAAAGACGCGGTCGACATCGACGGTGGTTTTGTGCCCAAGTACATCGTATCCCCCGGTAAGCAGAAAGTGATCGATGATCTAAAGACCGCAGCCAAGAAAGCTGACGAAGTGCTCCTGGCCTCCCCCTCGCGGCCAGGGTCAGAGGCCAGGAGCACTTCG
>Ga0102929_1000170_pt1 | contig 36396 bp, 35 predicted proteins | sample SalPonR1_B_D2_MG_FD_78510 | JGI IMG/M metagenome (GOLD analysis project Ga0102929, IMG submission 78510) | Salt pond soil microbial communities from South San Francisco under conditions of wetland restoration - Salt Pond MetaG R1_B_D2_MG | ecosystem: Environmental > Aquatic > Marine > Intertidal... | reverse complement strand
TGTCCGGAATCAGCGCCATGGGCGAGCATTGCATCCACCAGGCGAGAGACATCCGTTCGCAGGCTCACCAGAGTGCGCAAGTGGGTAGCGGTGCCGATAGTGCGGGCCAGGTTGACCAGATCCACCCGTTGCAGGGAGAAAAGGTCGCGCTCCGAGACGACGCCAATCAGCTTGCGCTCATCGTCGATGACGCACAGATGGGCAAAATGGTGCTCGGCCATCAGCATGGCAGCTTCGAAGGCATCGGCATGGGAAGGCAGGCAGCAGGGATCCTTGGTCATTACCTGTTGTATTGGCGTGTCCAGCGGGCCGGTGCCCTCGGCGATCATGGTCCGAAGGTCCCGCAGCGTGAAAATGCCGGTCGGGATACGGTTTTCATCGGTAACGATAATGCTGCCGACGTTGTTCTCGTGCATACGGGCCACTGCCTTGCGCACGGGAAGGTCGGGTGAGCACACGATCGGATTGCGCAGGGCATAACGTTCCAGCGGGGTGTCCAGGGAGGTACTGGACCCCATTGAGGCCATGGCATTTGACTGGATACGTCGGTTCACCTGGTCGAGCAGGCTGCTGACGCCTCGCAGGCAGAAATCCCGAAAAGGTTCACTTTCCGAGAACAGGGTAACAAATGCCGACTGCCCGATACTGAGGCAGAAGGTATCGCCGGATGCCCGATGCAGGGTTCTGGTTGGCCGCTCGCCGATCATGGCGGCGAGAGGAAAGCATTCACCCTGGCTGATCTCGAAGGTTGTATCGGTGCGGTCTTCCTTGTCGTTGTGGCGCTCGCCACGAATCCGCCCCTGTTTCACCACGTAGAATCGTTTAACAACGTCCTGATCTGGAGACAGGACAACATCGCCATCGGCGTAGAACTGAATGGAGGCATTCTCGGCGAAATGCGCCAAATGGGTGTCATCCATGCTGGAGAACGGCGCGTGTTCCCGTAGAAACGTCATGATTGCCCGGATGTTCTGGGGGCGGTCATTTTCCTGGTTCGCTGAGGCCATGTCCGTCGTCACTCGCTGGTTATTATTGTCCGTCTGAAGTGTAGTGTAGCCAAAGCATCCGTCGCCCTACGATTTTGGTCGCAGTAAGTCTGACATAGATCAGTTTTCTTTAAGGCCGGTTACCCGGGTGGTAAAGTCGTTATCTTAAACAGGACATTTACTGTAATGCCATGACGACTAAAGAAGAGCGCCTCAGCTTCCTAGAGGAAATGAAAGACGTCCGGCGTATCCGTAAGCCCAACCGGGCCGAGGTAGCAACGCCCCGCGAACTGACTCCAGGCCACCTGGAGCGTCAGAGGGCGGCTGTTGAAAAGCCGTTGCGGGATGCCAACCCACTGACTTCCGACATGGTGGAGCCGCTCACAGCCCAGGATATATTGAGCTGGCAACGCCCGGGCATTCAGCACGGTGTGTTTCGCAAGCTCAGGCTTGGCCAGTATCCTATCGAGGCACGCCTTGACCTGCACCGGATGACTGTTGAGCAGTCCCGCCGTGAAGTCTTCAGATTTATCGGCGATTGTGTGCGCTATGGCCTGCGTTCGGTGATCATTCTTCATGGCAAGGGCGAACGCAATCCCGACGGTATTGCCCAGCTTAAAAGCTACCTCGCCAAATGGCTTCCCGAGCTGGACGATGTCCTGGCGTTCCATTCGGCCCAGAAACACCATGGTGGTACCGGTGCGGTTTATGTCATGGTGCGAAAGAGTGACCGGGACAAGCAGCATAATCGTGAACTCCACGGAAGCCGTTAGCGGCTCCAATCCCAGACATCCTTTAGCAAGAGCCGCCATGGCGGCTGAACGGAGGTTATCGTCGTGAAAAAAACTGTATTGGTTGTATTCGCCGTACTGGCATTGGCGGGTTGTAAGGATCGAGTGATCTGGAACGATAACGGCAAGATAGAAGAAGCCACAACGGATCGGGAGGTCTGGAACTCCAACGGCAAGATGGAGTCCGGCGAGCGCAAGATCTGGGTGAACAAGGATGGCGAAGAAGTCGTCAAATAAAGTCTGAGTATCTGCCGCAGGCGCGGCCACAACAATAAAACCCGGCCACAAGGCCGGATATATAGCAGGGGAGAGTGGGGATGGCCGTGAGCCTGACAGTTAACGGCGATGAACGGTCGCTGAACATTGAGGGGGATACGCCGCTTCTGTGGGTGTTGCGTGATGAGCTGGGACTCAAGGGGACCAAATTTGGTTGCGGTGCGGGTCTGTGTGGCGCCTGCACGGTGCACCTGAACGGTCAGCCTGTGCGTTCCTGTTCTACACCGGTTGAAATGGCTGCCGACGGCCAGGTGGTCACGATCGAAGGATTGAATGACGGTCGTCGGCTTCATGCCCTGCAGGAAGCCTGGATTGAGCACGGCGTTCCGCAGTGCGGCTACTGCCAGTCCGGCCAGATCATGAGTGCGGCCCACTTGCTGGCTAATAATCCGGCCCCGTCTCGGGAAGAGATTGTCGCAGCCATGACAGGCAACCTGTGCCGGTGCGGCACCTACTCGCGGATTATTGCCGCCGTGGAATCGGTGGCTGGCGCCGAGTCGTCAGGCAGCTCACAGGGACGAGAGGCGTAACATGGCCATGAACCGACGGAATTTCCTCAAGGTTAGTGCCGGTGCCTCTGGCAGTCTGATGGTTTCAATGACGCTGCCGGGCTGTGCCGGAATCCAGACCGGCTACGAGCCGGATACAGGTGAGTGGCGGCCCGATGCCTGGCTCGAACTGACCACCGATGACGAGGTCTTCTTCACCCTGGCCCGGGTCGAAATGGGGCAGGGCACCTACACCGGATTGACGACGCTCATCGCGGAAGAGCTGGAAATGCCGCCTGAGCGGATCACGCCCCGCTTTGCGCCGGTGGCGCCCGAGTATCGAAATCCCCTTTACAAACTTCAGCTCACCGGCGGCAGTACCAGTGTTGCAACCAGCTGGGAGCCCCTCCGAATGGCCGGCGCGGAAGCCCGCCAGATGCTGGTTATGGCCGCAGCCCGGGTCTGGAGCGTCAAAGCAACCGAGTGCCGGGCCAGTGAAGGACGGGTGGTGCACCCGAACGGTATCGATTCCATGGCCTATGGCAAGCTGGTGCAGCTGGCTGCCAAAGAGGTGGTGCGGGGTGATATTGCCCTCAAGCCACGGAGTGAATGGAAGTATATCGGTAAGCAACGGGGCAAACTGGATGCCCGTGCCAAGTCCACGGGCGCCGCGGTTTACGGAATTGATGTCGACCTTCCGGACATGGTGTACGGCGTTGTTTCACGGTCCCCCCGTCGCGGAGGCCGGGTTCGGGACTTCAACGCGGATCAGGTCCGGGCAATGACGGGTGTGCTTGACGTATTCGAGATCGAGCGCGGCGTTGCCGTGGTCGCAGACAAGTACTGGCGAGCCCGGAAGGCCCAGGACGCGCTCCAGATAGACTGGGATTTCTCGGATGCCGTGTCTTTGTCCACGGACGATGTGTTTGAGTCCTATCGCTCCGCAGCTGATGACGATCCCGGAGAGTCCGAACGCAGTGAAGGCAGTTTTGCCAGCGCCATGGAGGCGGGGGACAGGGTAATAGAAGCGGAGTACGCCCAGCCCTACCTTGCCCACGCGACGTTGGAGCCCATGAACGCCACGGCCTGGTACCGGGGAGACCGGATGGAAGTCTGGGCGCCCACCCAGGCGCCGGATCTTGGTCGGATCGCGGCAGCCAGGGCGACCGATCTCGGGCCTGATGATATCACCATCAATACCACCTTCCTCGGTGGCGGTTTTGGTCGTCGTCTGACCCAGGATTATATAGAAGAAGCTGCGGCGGTGGCTTATCGCACCGGGCGGCCGGTAAAGGTCATCTGGTCCCGGGAAGAAGATACCCGCCACGACCTCTTTCGTCCGGCAATGCTGCACCGTATGAAAGCCAGCCTGTCTGGTGATGAACTGACAGGCTGGCATCACCAGATTGTTGGTCCGCAGATTCTTGACTGGTATGTCCGCAACGCTGCGCCGGCACAGTATCCGTGGGCACCGAAATTCATGTACGACACTCTGGGTACGGTCGGGCTGATGGCCGAAGGCATTGCCACACCCAAAGATATCTCTGCGATCGAAGGCGCCATCGAGTATCCCTACCAGGTGGCCAACATTGATATCCGCCATACCCATGCCGATCCCGGTATTCCCATTACCTGGTGGCGTTCCGTGGGCTATTCCCACAACGGGTTTGCGGTTGAAACCTTCATGGACGAACTTGCCCATGAAGCCGGAGAAGATCCCTTCCAGTTTCGCCGTCGGTTGATTTCCCACGAGCCACGGCATCTCGAAGTGCTTGAACGGGCTGCCCGACTCGCCGATTGGCAATCGCCTGTGCCGGATGGACGGGCCCGGGGGCTCGCTTTGTTCCGGAGTTTTGGCACCTACGTGGCGCAGGTGGTCGAAGCCGGAATCGAGAATGGTGCCGTTCGGGTTTACAGGGTCACCTGTTCGGTGGACTGTGGCCAGGTGGTGAATCCGCGGATCGTGGAGGACCAGATCGAGGGAGGCATTCTCTTCGGGCTGACCGCAGCACTCTACGGTGAGATTACCCTGCGGGACGGCGAGGTCCAGCAGAGCAACTTCCACGATTATCCGTTGATGAGACAATACGAACGACCTGACGTGCTGGTGGATATTGTTGATAGCAGCGAGGCGCCGACCGGCGTCGGTGAGCCGGGCGTGCCTCCGGTAATTCCGGCCCTGGGTAATGCTCTGTTCGCTCTGAACGGCAAGCGCCAGCGAAGCCTGCCGTTGAAAGCCAATGCCTGAGTCACACGTTGCCCATTCGGTTGTTACCGGCCGCCAGACAGTCATAGACAGGATGTCTGACTGGCTGCAGGCGGGGCAGAGGGCCTGGCTGTGCACCATCGTCGAGACCTGGGGTTCCTCGCCACGCCCGGTCGGCTCGTGGCTGGCGATTGCTGAATCCGGTCACTGGAGCGGTTCGGTATCCGGCGGCTGCCTGGAAGAGGATCTTCTGCGTCGCACAGCGGAAGACGGGCCAGATCATCCTGTCTTTGTCGATTACGGAATTACCGATGATGACCGGGACCATTTCCAACTGCCGTGCGGTGGCCGGATCCGGCTTCTTGTCGAACCCCTGCAAGGCCAGTCCGGGCGTGATCACGTCCAGGCGCTGGCGGGTGCTTTGCGCGATCGCGAGCCTGTGGTTCGTCGCGTACCCATGAAAGGTGTTGCGGCCCTGGAGCATGCCGTGGCCATGACCGGCAAGTCGGTTCGCTTCGACGGCGAGCAGCTTATCCACGCCCTTCAGCCCGAATGCCGGTTGTTGTTGATTGGCGCTGGCGAGGTTGCCCGTTACGTTTTCGAGTTCGCGACGGCGGCAGAATTTGCCGTAACTCTCTGCGAACCCAGGGAGACATTTGCCGCCGGCTGGAGTTTTGACCAGATTCCGCTGGACAGGCGTCTGCCCGATGATCTGATATCGGCCCAGTTTGGCGACGCCTGGTCCGGTATTCTGGCCCTCGCCCATGATCCGCGCATCGACGATATGGGGCTGCTGGCGGCCCTTCATTCCGATGCCTTTTACATTGGCGCCATGGGGTCCCGCAAAACCTCGGAAGCCCGGCGGGAAAGGCTCGCCTCTCTGGGGCTCGAAAAGCCGGCACTGGAACGACTGCGCGCACCCATTGGCGTTGATATTCCGAGCAAGACGCCGGCAGAAATTGCCATCTCCATTGTCGCCGATCTGATTGCTGCACGGCACCATTTGCGGGGCGCTGCTTCGTCCCTATAATGGCGGCCATGGGAGTGTTGTAAGCATTCCGAAACCCGGGAGAGAGCTCGTGTTTGATGTAACCCGATACGCAGTCGCTGCGGAAGCGATTGTTCAGGCCGGCCGCTTCCTTTACCAGCAGGGGTGGTCACCGGCAACCAGCAGCAACTATTCGGCCCGTATAGACGCGGAGCACATTGCCATAACGGTTTCCGGCCGCCACAAGGGCCAGTTGGGTGCCGGCGATGTTATGGTGGTGGATCTGTCTGGTCGCCCGGTTCAGAGTGACTGTCGCTCTTCCGCAGAGACCCGGTTGCATACGGTGTTGTACGAGGTGTTTCCGGAGGTTGGCGCGGTGCTTCACACTCACTCGGTGAAGGCAACGGTTCTCAGTCGCCTGCTGGAACCCGGCCAGCCGCTGTCGCTGGAGGGCTACGAATTGCAAAAGGCGTTTACCGGTGTCGACACCCACGAATCGGTTCTGACCGTTCCGGTGTTCGACAACACCCAGGATATCGATGCGCTGGCGGAGCAGACCCGGGCGTGGTTCCAGGAACACCCCGAGCAGCCCGGTTATCTGATTCGTGGCCATGGCCTGTACACCTGGGGCAAAACCATGGCCGATTGCCTGCGCCATGTCGAGGCTTTTGAATTCCTGTTTGAATGTGAGCTTGAAACCATGAGGGTCCGCCCATGACTACCCTGAGTATTTTTGACCAGAGCCAGCCCGAAAGGGCAAGCAAGGTTACCGAGAACCCCGCGGAGATTCGTGACATCTTGGCCCGCCAGGGTGTGCGCTTTGAGCAGTGGCCAACCAGGGATTTGCCGGCTGATGCATCCCAGGAAGACATTCTCCAGGCATACGGCGACGAGGTTGCAAAGCTCAAGGAAGAATGCGGCTTTCAGACCGCCGATGTGATTAGCCTGAACCCGGATAATCCGCAGAAAGAGGCGTTCCGCCAGAAATTCCTCGATGAGCACACCCACAGCGAGGATGAGGTCCGGTTCTTTGTTCGTGGCCAGGGCCTGTTCTACCTGCACTTCGGCAACGAGGTGTTTGCTGTGCTCTGCCAGAAGAACGATCTGATCAGCGTGCCCGATGGCACACGACACTGGTTCGACATGGGGCCAGAACCGGAATTCACCTGTATTCGCCTGTTCACCAACCCTGAGGGCTGGGTCGCCGATTTTACCGGTGAAGACATCGCCAGCAGCCTGCCCCGTTACGAGGCGCTGGCAGGAGCAGCGGAATGATCCGGGTTGTGCTGACGGACATTGAAGGGACCACCAGCTCGATCTCGTTTGTGCACGACGTCCTGTTTCCCTACGCCAGCGAACACCTGCCGGGGTTTGTCCGCGACCAGCATCAGGACAATCTCGCGGTTTCCGAGCAACTGGATGCAGTGGCTGAGGCGTCAGGTGTTGCTCGTGAGGATATTGAGGGCCTGATCGAGGTGCTGAAGACCTGGATCAGTGAAGATCGCAAGGAAACCTCCCTGAAGGCGCTTCAGGGCATGGTCTGGGAGCAGGGATACCAGCAGGGAGAGCTGAAGGGCCATATCTACGCCGATGCCGCCGATTACCTGCAGCGCTGGCATGATCGGGGGCTGCGTTTGTTCGTATACTCATCAGGGTCGGTCAAGGCCCAGAAGCTGATTTTCGGTTTCACCACGGAAGGCGACTTTACGCCATTCTTCTCCGGCTACTTCGATACCCGGATCGGTGGCAAGAAAGAAGCGGCCGCATACCACAATATTCTGTCGGAGCTGGGAGTGGAGGCGGCCACGGTGTTGTTCCTGTCAGATGTGGAAGCCGAACTTGAGGCAGCCGAGGAATCCGGTATGCAAACCGCCTGGCTTGTTCGCGAGGGGGATCTGCCGGAAACCGAACGTTTTGTTGCCCGTGATTTTGCGGAGGTTGATGCGCTGCTGCAAAAGCGCTAGGCCCAGGGCTTTGTAACGCCATCGCAGGAGGAATTAATGCCCGGAACCGGATTGTGCAGAATCGTTGCGCCGGTTCTCGTCTTGCTTCTTGCCGGTTGCGACCCTTTCTCTGACGCCCGCCCCATGATGGATGAATACGTGGAGCGGGTGGCCCGGGTACTTGAGACCGATCCCGAGTTTTCCGACATCCCTGCCGCGAGCCAGCTCCCCCGCCGCCGCGACCGGGTGTTGACCATGCCCGAGCTGGACATGGGGATGCTCGACTTTCTCTCGCTTTATGGTTGTGAACTCCAGTACGTGGTTGGGGAGAAAGCCTCGGTGATGGGGCGGGTTATGCAGCCCCTGAACCGTCTGCGCTATGAAATCCGGTTTATCGAAGCGGCGAGGGACTGTCTTCCGGACATAGAGGATGAAGAATTCGCCGAAGAGCTTACCGGCGCCATCGACAGCAAGCTTGAATCCCTGCCTATTGCCATCTGGAATGCCACCTGGGGTGTCGAAGAGATCGAGAAGCTGTTCACCCTCGCCAAAGGCTATTATCCGGTCGCGCCTGAGGGCAATCCCGTGTCGGATCTGGCCCTTGATATTGAAAGTCTGAATGCAGCAGTTGCCCGTTTGTACTCTGAGGATCTGGCGATTTCCCTCGATTTTGCCGGCGACGTTCATCAGCGCTGGCAGGCGGAATACCGCGCCGGCCAGTTGATCAACAGCGCACTTGTTTTGACCGCACGGCTGCAGGACGGGACGAAACTGCTCAGGCAGAGAATCGACGGCCGCCCTCTGTGTCTCGATGGCAAGCCCAATAACCAGTCGGATATTGTGCAGAACATGTTCTTCAGCGTGTATATCGAAAAGATCCAGCCCTACATGAGCTCCGTGACCCAGGGGCGGGTTGCGCTCATTGAGCCATTCGAGCGGCTGGCAGCGGTGCAGCAGGAGGTCATGCCCGAGAGTTTCACCGGCTGGTATGAGCGGCATCTCTCACAGGACGCCGAGGCCAGCCTGTGGCGGAAGCTTGATGTGGCCATGATGGCGCACACCAGAGCCTGGCAGGATTTACTGGGCCAGTGCGGATTGCGCCCGGGAGCCTGACCCTGATTCAGCGCTGGCTTTCCGGCGTCACCCTCAGAATTTCTTCCACCGTTGTCTGGCCGGCGGCCACTTTCTGTGCACCACTCAGGCGCAGTGATTTCATGCCTTCCTTGTAGGCATCCAACCTTAGCTGCTCCAGCTCGCAATGATCGGTGATCTGTTTAAGCAATGTGCCTGACAGCGTCATGATTTCATAAACCCCTGCGCGGCCAAGATACCCTGTGTTCCGGCATTCCAGGCAACCCACGGGCTGGTAGAACTGCTTGGGAACCGGCGCTTTCCAGGGCCGGGTGAGGGTCTGCCAGGCCTGTTCGTCAGCAGGGCCGGGCGCCTTGCAATGGGGGCACAGAGTTCGGGCAAGCCGTTGTGCCATCACGCCCAGTACCGTGGCCCGAATCAGGTAAGGTGGAATGCCCAGCTCCATCATCCGGGTAATCGCGCTCGGGGCGTCGTTGGTGTGCAGGGTCGAAAGCACCAGATGGCCAGTGAGGGCGGCCTGAACCGCCATTTCTGCCGTTTCCAGATCGCGGATCTCACCGATCATGATGATATCCGGATCCTGTCGCAGCAGGGCCCGCACACCGGCCGCAAAGGTCAGGTCGATGTTGGTCTGAACCTGCATCTGGTTGAACGCCGGCTCCACCATTTCGATGGGGTCCTCGATGGTGCAGACGTTGAGCTCGGGTGAGGCAATCTGTTTCAGGGTCGAATACAGGGTCGTGGTTTTGCCGGACCCGGTCGGGCCGGTTACCAGGACAATACCGTGTGGACGGGACGTGATTTCCTGCCAACGCTGGCGGTCTTCCTTGCCGAATCCCAGTTGCTCGTAGGACTTCAGCAGCACGTCCGGATCAAAAATCCGCATGACCATTTTTTCGCCAAAGGCAGTCGGCATGGTGGCCAGACGAAGTTCCACCTCCCGGTTATCGGGCTTGCGGGTCTTGATACGACCGTCCTGAGGGCGGCGTTTCTCTGCCACATTGAGGCGGCCAAGGATTTTCAGCCGACTGGTAACCGCCACGCCCACGTGTTCCGGGAATTCGTAGACATTGTGAAGCACGCCGTCGATCCGGAACCGCACCTGGGTGACCGTTCGGCGGGGCTCAATGTGGATGTCCGAGGCGCGCTGGTCGAAGGCGTACTGCAGAAGCCAGTCGACGATCTTGACGACGTGCTGGTCATTGGCGTCCGGGTGTTCGCTGGCGCCAAGATCCAGTAATTGCTCGAAATTCTGGTTGCCGGCCGCACCCGGTCCCTGGCCGCCACTGGCCTTGCTGACGGAATTGGCCAGTTGGTAGAACTCGACGGTGTACCGGCGGATATCCTCGGGATTGGCAACAACGCGACGGATATCCTTGCGGACGGCCTGTTGAAGGTTTTGCACCCACTCGCTCTTGAACGGCTCACTGCTGGCGACCATCACCTCTTCTGTGCCGATCTCTACCGCCAGAATGCCGTGGCGTTGGGCAAAGGCGTAAGACATCACCCGGGCAATGGCGGGCGTGTCAATCTTCAATGGGTCAATGTGGTAGTAAGGCTGCCCGGCCCAATCGGCCAGCCAGTGGGTCAGCCGATCCAGGTCGAGGGTGCGGCCGCTTTTCTGGCTGGTAAGCGCGGCAATGGCCACCAGTTCCAATGGATGGCGTTTGCCCTTCTGTCCTTCACCGGTGGCCGCGCCGAGATTGGCCGAGAGCACCCGTTCGGCGTCTTCCTGGCTGATTTCTCCGCTGGTCACAAGCGCGGTGCAAACATCTCTCAGGGTCAGGGTACTTCTGGGCGGCGCGGGTGGCCGCTGCACGGTTCCGGAGTTGCTTGCTTCAGCCATAAAAGGTCAGGTCCAGGTATTCAGGGTGTATTTCCATCCGCCACTGGCCGGTTCACTTTAAGGTGAATCATGGCAACAGTGAACAACAGGAAGGTCAGTACCGTCAGAATGACCGGTCCGGGGGCGCCTTCACTCAACCAGGCGGAAACCACGGCCTGGGTGAAATAGAAGATCACCACGAACGACATCCAGATATAGCCCCGATTGTGACCCTGAAAGACGATGACCGCAAAGGGCAGAAGCGGAACCAGTTTAACAGCCAGCATTAACGCTATTGAGACGCCCTCGACGGGGGCCGGGTAGAACGTCGTGATCAGCAGGGTGGCAAGCACGCCGATATACAGGGCGATCGTTGCCCGCACTGTGATGCGGGCCTTTGGGTTTTTCAGCATAGTGTGTTCCGGGATAGATAAGTGTTAAGCAAAGTACGTCTGGTACCCTGGCCTGTATCAGTCGGCGAGCTTCAGGGCGAGCCGGGCCAGGCGTTCACCGAAGGCCTGGCATAAAGCCTTCTCGTGATTGCTCAGTGCCTGTTGTTCACCGGTTCCTGCCCAATGGGTTGGGCCATAGGGTGTGCCACCGGTTTCCGTCTCCCCCAGGCTTTTCTCGGAGTAGGGCAGGCCGCAGACCACCATGCCATGATGCAGAAGCGGCACCATCATGGTCATCAGTGTGGTTTCCTGTCCGCCATGAAGGCTGCCGGTCGACGTGAATGCACCGGCTGGCCTGCCCTCAAGGGTGCCGGCCAGCCAGAGATCGCCCGTGCTGTCGAGGAAGTGCTTCAGAGGCGCCGCCATGTTGCCAAAGCGCGTGGGGCTGCCAATGGCCAGTCCGGCACAGTTTGCGAGATCGGATTTGCTGGCATAGGGGGCGCCGGAGTCCGGCACTGCGGGCAGTGACGCTTCCGTGTCCGGGGAAACCGGCGGTACTGATCTTAGCCTGGCTTCAATGCCTCCAACACGGGCCACGCCACGGCCGATCTGGCTGGCCAGCTCCGCAGTCTGGCCGGTGCGGCTGTAAAAAAGCACGAGAACATACGGCAATTGCTCGGACATGGTCAGCGAACCTTCTGATCTGAGTCGGGGAAGTTGTGTGGGCTCACAGAATCGAAAGAACGTTTTCCGGTGGACGACCAAGGGCTGCCTTGCCGTTGGCGATCACGATCGGTCGTTCAATCAGTTTCGGCGTCGCTACCATGGCTGCGATAAGTTGTTCATCGCTGAGGTCGGGGTTGTTCAGACTCTGTTCCTTATACTCTTTTTCTTTCGTGCGCATCAGTTCTCGGGGGCGCAGATTCAGGGCATTCAGAATATCCTTTAGCTCCTGCTCTGTCGGTGGTGTTTCCAGGTAGCGTATAATCTCTGGCTCAACTCCCCGTTCGGTAAGCAGTTCAAGGGTTTGGCGGGATTTCGAGCAGCGCGGGTTGTGGAAAATCCGGGTTGGTTCTGTCATCTTCGTGCCTGATTGTCTGAATGGAGTCCACGATTTCTTCGGCCGGTAGTCTAACAGGAGGTTTTCCAGTGCAGTACCCTGATCGTTTTCGTGCTCGCTCCCACTTCGGGCTGCTCGCTCTTATGCTGCTTGTTTTGACCATGACCGGCTGTGAAAAAATTGAACTCGAGCGCGCCGAGGGCACAAAACTGAACTGGGATACCCTGCGAGGCCAATGGGTGCTGGTTAATTACTGGGCAGAATGGTGTAAACCGTGCCTTGAAGAAATTCCCGAGCTCAATGAGCTGGACAAGGCGCCCGACATCACCGTACTCGGCGTTAACTTTGACGGTGTGCAGGGTGATGATCTGGTAGAACTGGGCGAGCGGATGGGCATTGAATTCACCATGCTGGCGGATGACCCCGGGCCCGGGTTCGGTTGGAAATTGCCGGTCGCGCTGCCGGCCACGTTCCTGATCAACCCGGAAGGCGATACGGTTGAAACCCGTTTCGGCCCCCAGACCGAAGAAGAACTCCGGGCCGTGATCGGCGGCTGAGGTCGCTGCCCTAACTGAATTTCAAAGCAGGAATAACCTGACGTTATGTCGCAGACTTTTGTACACCTCCGTGTCCACTCTGAATACTCCATGGTGGATGGCCTGGTCAGGGTTAAACCGCTGATCAACCGCGTTGCCGAGCTGGGCATGCCGGCTGTTGGCCTGACTGAGCAATCCAACATGTGCTCGCTGGTACGTTTCTACAAAGCGGCCATGGGCGCGGGTGTAAAACCGATTATTGGCGCGGATCTGTGGCTGGAGAACCCCGACGAACCAGAGAACCCGTTCCGGCTGACGCTGCTGGCGCGCGATAACGATGGTTATCTCAACCTCACTGAAATCATTTCCCTGGGTTACACCGAGGGCCAGCGTTTCGGTAAGCCGATCATTCAGCGCAAGTGGCTGGAGGCAAGGGCGAACGGTCTGATTGCGCTCTCCGGCTCCAGGATGGGCGATGTGGGCAAGGCTTTGATGGCGGGCAAGCCGGAACTGGCCCGCGAGCGCGCCCATTACTGGATGGATCTGTACCCTGACAGCTATTACCTCGAACTGCAGCGCACCGGTCGTCCCGGTGACGAAGATTGCCTGCACCTGAATGTTGAGCTGGCCGGGGCGCTCGGGCTTCCGGTGGTGGCCACCAATGATGTCCACTTCCTTGAGGCGGAAGATTTCGAAGCCCACGAGGCCCGGGTTTGTATCGGGGAGAGCCGTACCCTGGATGATCCGCGGCGAGACCGTCGTTTCAGTGATCAGCAGTACCTGCGCAGCGCTGATGAAATGATCGAGCTGTTCAGCGATATTCCGGAAGCGATCGAGAACACTGTGGAGATTGCCCGCCGCTGCTCGGTGAAGGTCCGGATGGGCGAATACTTCCTGCCGAACTACCCGATTCCGGACGGCATGACCATGGACGACTATTTCCGGAAGGTGTCGGAAGAAGGGTTGGAAGAGCGGCTTGCCAAGACCCTGAGCAAGGATGATCCGGAATACGATACCAAGCGCGAGGCTTACTACAAGCGCCTGAACTTCGAGCTGGATATCATCATCCAGATGGGGTTCCCGGGCTACTTCCTGATCGTGATGGACTTCATCAAGTGGGCCAAGAATAACGGCGTACCGGTAGGGCCGGGCCGGGGTTCCGGTGCCGGCTCGCTGGTAGCCTATGCCCAGTTGATCACCGACCTGGATCCCCTGGAATACGACCTGCTGTTCGAGCGGTTCCTGAACCCGGAACGGGTCTCCATGCCCGACTTCGACGTCGACTTTTGCATGGAAGGCCGCGACAGGGTGATCGAGTACACCGCCCAGAAGTACGGGCGAGAGGCGGTCTCGCAGATCATTACCTTCGGCACTATGGCGGCGAAGGCGGTAGTTCGGGACGTTGCCCGGGTCCAGGGCAAATCCTACGGTCTGGCCGACAAACTCTCCAAGATGATCCCCTTCGAGCCGGGCATGACCCTGGGGAAGGCGCTGGAGCAGGAACCACAGCTGGTAGAGTTTCTCGAGAACGACGAGGAAGCCCAGGAAATCTGGGAAATGGCGCTGAAGCTTGAGGGCGTGTGTCGGAACGCCGGTAAACACGCCGGTGGTGTGGTGATCGCGCCCACCAAGATCACCGATTTCTCGCCCCTTTATTGCGACGACGAGGGTGGCAGCCTGGTTACCCAGTTCGACAAGGGCGATGTGGAAGACGCCGGACTGGTGAAATTCGACTTCCTGGGTCTGCGGACGCTCACCATCATCAAGTGGGCGCTCAACATGATCAATCCGCGCCGGGAAAAGAAGGGCATGCAGTCGCTCGATATTAACGAGATCCCGCTGGATGACGTGCCCTCGTTCGATATGCTCAAGAAAGCCGAAACCACGGCGGTGTTCCAGCTGGAATCCCGGGGCATGAAGGACCTGATTCGCCGCCTCCAGCCGGACTCTCTGGAAGACATGATCGCCCTGGTGGCGCTGTTCCGGCCGGGGCCCCTGCAGTCGGGCATGGTGGATGACTTTATCGACCGTAAGCACGGTCGCCAGCCCATGTCTTTCCCGCACCCGGATTATCAATATGAAGGTCTGAAGCCGGTTCTGGAACCCACCTACGGGGTCATCCTTTACCAGGAGCAGGTCATGCAGATTGCCCAGGTGATGGCGGGTTATAGCCTCGGTAACGCTGACATGCTGCGTCGGGCGATGGGTAAGAAAAAACCCGAGGAGATGGCCAAACAGAAACAGTTTTTCCTGGATGGTTGCGAGCAAAATGGCATCAACACAACCCTCGCAGAAAACATCTTCGACCTGGTGGAGAAGTTCGCCGGTTATGGCTTCAACAAGTCTCACTCGGCCGCCTACGCTCTGGTGTCTTACCAGACTCTCTGGCTGAAAGCGCATTACCCGGCGGAATTCATGGCCGCGGTACTCACCGCCGACATGCAGAACACCGACAAGGTGGTCACGCTGGTGGAAGAGTGTCGGAACATGAAACTTGATCTTCTGGTGCCTGACGTCAGTCGTTCGGAATACACCTTTACCGTCAACGACGAGGGTCAGATTGTCTATGGCCTGGGGGCCATAAAGGGGCTGGGTGAGGGCCCGATCCAGAGCATCGTCGAAGGGCGTGGTGATGGCGAACCCTATCAGGATATTTTCGATTTTTGCCGACGCATTGACCTGAAAAAGGTCAACAAGCGCGCCATGGAAGCGCTGATCCGGTGCGGCGCCATGGATAAGCTTGGCGCCAGCCGGGCTCAGTTGATGGCCAGCATCGATAAGGCCGTTCAACAGGCCGGCCAGCAATCCCGGAACGAATCCGTTGGCATGATGGATATGTTCGGTGAAATGCTCGAGGCGGGCGATGGTGGCGACCCCTACGAGGACGTGGCCGGTGTGCGCGAGTGGCCCGAGAAGCAGCGGCTGAAGGGTGAGAAGGACACGCTGGGGCTGTACCTGACCGGTCACCCGTTTGATGAATACGAGAAAGAGGTTCGGCGGTTTGTCCGCTCCTCCATTGCCGATCTGAAACCGAACAAGTCTCCCCAGCGGGTCGCGGGGCTGGTGGTTGCCCAGCGCACCATGAAAACCCGCACCGGCTCCACCATGTGTTTCATCACGCTGGACGACCGGAGCGCGCGGATCGAGGCGACCCTGTTTTCGGAAGCCTTCTTTGAAAATCGGGAGCTCTTGCAGTCCGACCAGGTGATCGTGGTGGAGGGACAGGTCAGCCACGACGACTATTCCGGCCAGATGAAGATGCGGGTGAGCACGGTGATGGATGTGGCGAGCGCTCGCCAGCAGTTCAGCCGCGGCCTGAAGCTGAACCTGCATGCCGATCAACTACAAAACGGCCTGCTGGAGAAACTGGACACCACCCTCAGGCCGTTCCGATGTGAGGGTAGCCCGGTCTGGATAGAGTACAGCAGCCCAGAGGCGTCCACCCGGATCGAGCTGGGTGAGTCCTGGCGTGTGCAGCCGGATGACAACCTGCTACTGGAGCTCCGTTACCTCGTAGGCGACCAGTCGGTAGAACTGGTCTATGATTGAGAAAGCTGAAAATTAAAACTTTGTCAGATAGCGGACTCATACCAATGTCCGCTTTAGCCACTGACCGGGCGCTGCTATCTTTGTGTCAAATTCTGGTTTGGCGGAGCATTTTCCCGCCTGGCAAAAAATGATGGAACATCATGAACCCTAACTATCTGGATTTCGAACAGCCAATCGCCGACCTGGAAGCCAAGATTGAAGAGCTTCGGATGGTTGGCAACGACACCGACATCAATATCACCGACGAGATCACCCGGCTGAAGAAAAAGAGCGTCAGCCTCACAGAGAGCATTTTCTCCGATCTCAAGCCCTGGGACGTGGCGCGACTGGCCCGTCACCCCCGCAGGCCTTATACCCTGGACTACATCGAATCCATGTTTGAGGATTTCGATGAACTGCACGGCGACCGCCGTTATGCAGACGACCTGGCCATCGTGGGCGGCACTGCCCGGCTAGACGACAAACCGGTGATGGTCATTGGTCATCAGAAGGGCCGTGAAGTCCGGGACAAGGTCAAGCGTAACTTTGGTATGCCGCGCCCTGAGGGCTATCGTAAGGCCCTCCGGCTGATGGAAATGGCTGAGCGGTTCAAGATGCCCATTCTTACCTTCATCGATACGCCGGGTGCCTATCCGGGTATCGGTGCAGAAGAGCGGGGCCAGAGTGAGGCCATTGCCTTCAACCTGGCCGTTATGTCCCGTCTGAAGACGCCCATTATTTCCACGGTAATCGGTGAGGGCGGTTCCGGTGGTGCTTTGGCCATCGGTGTCTGTGACCAGTTGAATATGCTGCAGTATTCAACCTACGCGGTTATTTCCCCGGAGGGTTGTGCCTCCATCCTGTGGAAAAGTGCCGAATACGCTGCCCAGGCTGCAGAGGCCATGGGTGTTACCGCTGACCGGCTGAAAGATCTCGGCCTGGCAGACAACGTAATTACCGAACCTCTCGGCGGTGCTCACCGCAACCCCGAAAAAATGTCGGAATCCCTCAAAGAGGTTCTGGCAAAAGGCGTCGCTGAACTCAGCCGCCTGCCACTGGATGAGCTGGTATCCCGCCGCTACGAGCGGCTGACCCGCTATGACACCGGGCGCTGAGCCCGGCTCCGGATTCCGCTGGCCGGAGGCCCTTTGCGCCCCGGTCAGAGAGCTCCCAGATCACGCCCGCCTGTGGGTTGCCCTGAGTGGCGGCCTCGATTCCACGCTGCTATTACACCTGGCAGTGCATTGTCATGGCCGCACTGGAACGGTGCGGGCAGTGCATATCAATCATCAACTTCAGCCGAATGCGTCGGATACCGAGTCGTTTTGCCGCGACCTGTGTGATCGTCTGGGTGTGCCGCTCTTGGTTGAACGGGTAACCGTTGCTGCAGCGGGCAATGGGGCCGGCGGTGCTGGCATCGAAGAGGCGGCCCGCAAGGCGCGTTATTCCGCATTCGAGGCGCTGATGCAGCGCGAAGACCTGCTTTTGATGGCTCACCATGGTGATGATCAGGCAGAAACAGTTCTGTTCCGGATGCTGAGGGGTAGTGGCGTGGCAGGACTGGCAGGCATGCCAGCCAGTCGCGCACTGGGCCCGGCGATCCTTGCCCGGCCCCTCCTGGGGTTTGAGCGGGCCGAGCTTGAGCACTGGGCGCGATCCGCCGGCCTGGCATGGATTGACGATCCCAGCAATATCGACCAGCGATTCGACCGGAACTTTCTGCGCCACACCGTGCTTCCGCCTCTGCGGGAGCGCTGGCCGGGGCTGAATCGCCGGCTCCGTCACACCGCGGAGTCCTGCGCCGAAAGCGAAGCGCTTAACCGCAAGCTGGCGGCTATGCAGTGGGAGGCTGTCGGCGGCGACCGGGATCGTCTGCCCGTTGATGGTCTGAAAACACTGGCTCTGGCGGAGCAGAAAAATCTGATTCGTTGGTGGGTTCGGGAGCGCGGGTTTCACGCACCCACAATTGGTGACTGGCAGCAAGTGATTCAGGACCTGCTGTTTGCACGGGAAGATAGGGAGCCGGAGTTCAGGGCCGATGGCTTCAGCCTGCGCCGTTTTCAGGGCGACCTTTGCCTGGTTCCCGATCGTGGAGCATTGCCGGACGTTCCTCTCGCCCTGGAGCCGGGTGCTGGCCTGACCTTCGGCGAATGGTCACTCAGGTTGGAGCCTGTCGTTACCCCGGAAAGGGCCTTGCCGCCAATACGGATATTTACGAGGCAGGGCGGTGAGCGGGTCCGTTTCCGTACCGATGGTCCGTCCCGTTCGCTCAAGAAGTGGCTGCAGGAAGTCGCCGTTCCGCCCTGGGAAAGGGCCCGTCTGCCGCTGGTTTTCGCCGGTTCCGGGGAAGCAGCGGAGCTCATTGCCGTTGGCGATTTATGGTGTTCTGAACAATACTCGGGAGGCGCCCATGCCGCCGGTTGGCGGCTGGTTGTAGAGCGGGAATGTGATTGAGTCAATGGGGCCTTTCTGGTAGTCTGGCGTCCCATCTTGAGATGACAATCTCCCTCCTTCACCGAACCAGACAATCACGGAATCTGCATGACGCGTTATATTTTCGTCACCGGCGGTGTCGTGTCCTCCTTGGGGAAAGGTATCGCATCAGCCTCACTGGCCGCGATCCTCGAGGCACGCGGCCTGAAGGTCACTATTCTCAAGCTGGACCCGTACATCAACGTGGACCCCGGCACCATGAGCCCGTTCCAGCACGGTGAGGTTTTTGTCACCGAGGATGGCGCGGAAACAGACCTCGATCTGGGCCACTATGAGCGCTTTATCCGCTCCCCGATGAGCAAGCGCAACAATTTCACCACCGGCCGGGTTTACGAAGAAGTGATCCGCAAGGAACGCCGTGGTGACTACCTGGGCGGAACCGTTCAGGTGATCCCGCACATCACCGACGAAATCAAGCGTCGGGTTGTGGAAGGTGCTGCCGGCGCTGATGTGGCGCTGATCGAAATCGGTGGTACCGTGGGCGACATTGAATCCCTGCCGTTCCTGGAAGCCTGCCGTCAGCTGAAGGTGGAAGTCGGTCCTCAGCGTGCACTTTTCATGCACCTGACCCTGGTTCCTTACATTGCTACCGCTGGCGAGATCAAGACCAAGCCCACCCAGCACTCCGTCAAGGAAATGCGCTCAATCGGCTTGCAGCCGGATATCCTGCTGTGCCGCTCCGAGCATGAGGTAGACGCCAGTTCACGTCGCAAGATCGCCCTGTTCACCAACGTCGAAGAGCGGGCGGTTATTCCTCTCCAGGATGCCAAATCCATCTACGCCATCCCGCGCATGCTGTATGAGCATGGCCTGGATCAGCTGGTTATTGAACGCTTCGGTCTGGATGCCCGTCCTGCGGACCTGAGTGAGTGGGACAACGTTGTTGAATCGTTGATGAACCCCGAGCACGAAGTGACCATTGCCATGGTTGGCAAGTACATGGAGCTTCTGGACGCTTACAAGTCCCTGATCGAGTCCCTGCTGCACGCCGGCATCAAGACCCGCACCAAGGTCAATATCAACTACATCGATTCTGAAGATATCGAGCGTGATGGCACCGGTGCGCTGGCCAGTGCCGACGCGATTCTGGTCCCTGGTGGTTTCGGTGAGCGCGGCGTGGAAGGCAAGATCCGCACGGTTCAGTATGCCCGTGAGAATAAGGTTCCATACCTGGGTATTTGCCTGGGTATGCAGGTGGCCGTTATCGAGTATGCCCGTAACGTGGCCGGTCTGACCGACGCCCACAGCACGGAATTCCGCGAGCACACGCCGGAGCCGGTGGTCGGTCTGATTACCGAATGGCTGGATTCCACCGGTGAGCGGGAAGAGCGCACCGAAGAGTCGGATCTGGGCGGGACCATGCGTCTCGGCGCCCAGGATTGCGTTCTCACGGAAGGTTCCACCATTGCCAACTGCTACGGCAAGAAGACCATTCGTGAGCGCCATCGTCACCGCTACGAGGTGAACAACCATTTCCTGCCGAGGCTGGAAGAGGCTGGTCTACAGATCTCCGGTCGGTCGACCGATGGTCGCCTGGTAGAAGTTGTTGAGGCGCCGGACCACCCCTGGTTTGTCGCCTGTCAGTTCCACCCGGAGTTTACCTCCACGCCCCGCGACGGCCACCCGCTGTTCAGGGGCTTCGTTGAGGCAGCACTGGCCTGCAAGAAAGGATCCTGAGTATGGCGCAGAGCACCGTAAACGTCTCGGGAATCGAGGTCGCCAACGACAGGCCGTTTGTGCTCTTTGGAGGCATGAACGTCCTCGAGTCGCCGGAACTGGCCATGGAAGTGGCGCAGGCTTATGTTGAAGCCACCGGCAAGCTCGGCATTCCCTACGTGTTCAAGGCGTCTTTCGATAAAGCCAACCGCTCGTCCGTGAACTCCTTCCGGGGCCCCGGCCTGGAGAAAGGTCTGCAGATACTGGCGGACATCAAGAGCAAGTTTGGTGTGCCGATCATCTCGGACGTCCACGAGCCGGCACAGGCCGCTCCCGCCGCCGAAGTTTGTGACATCATCCAGCTGCCGGCCTTCCTGAGTCGCCAGACAGATCTGGTGGTCGCGATGGCGGAAACCGGCGCTGTGATCAACATCAAGAAGGCCCAGTTCCTGGCTCCCCAGGAAATGAAGCACATCATCACCAAGTGCGAGGAAGCCGGCAACGACAAGGTGATCCTGTGTGAGCGGGGCAGCAGCTTCGGTTACAACAACCTGGTCGTCGACATGCTGGGCTTTGGCATCATGAAAGCCATGGACGTGCCGGTGATGTTCGACGTGACCCACTCCCTGCAGATGCCAGGAGGACGAGCTGATTCCGCCGGTGGCCGCCGGGCCCAGGTTACGGATCTGGCTTTGGCAGGCATGTCCCAGGGCCTGGCCGGCCTGTTCCTGGAAGCCCATCCGGACCCGGACAAGGCCAAATGCGATGGCCCCTGCGCGCTGCGGCTCAGCCAGTTGGAGCCTTTCCTGCAGCGGGTGAAAGCTGTGGATGATCTGGTAAAAAGCTTTAAACCTATCGACACCGCCTGATTGGCGGTGTTGGCGTTTCGTCCGGACTATGAGAGCGAGCGGGAACGGCCCTGCGAAAATGTAGAGGGCCAAGGATGGCCCGAAACAAGCGCACATGGATGTGCTCGTAGCGGTTTTCGCAGGGCCGTTCCCGCTTGCTCTGACTCCCATATTTGAACACGAACCTGGAGACAGAGAAGAATGACCAAGATTGCCAACATCAAAGGCCGTGAGGTTCTGGATTCCCGCGGTAACCCTACTGTCGAAGCAGACGTTATCCTTGAAGACGGAACCATTGGAAGCGCTTGCGCTCCCTCTGGAGCGTCTACCGGTTCCCGCGAGGCTCTTGAGCTGCGTGATGGTGACGCTTCCCGTTACCTTGGCAAAGGTGTTCTGAAGGCAATTGAAGCCGTGAACAGCAAGATTCGTGATGCACTGGTAGGCAAAGATGCAGCGGATCAGCGCACTCTGGACCAGATCATGCTGGACCTGGACGGTACCGAGAACAAGGGCAACCTGGGTGCCAATGCGATTTTGGCAGTGTCCCTGGCGGCGGCCAAGGCTGCAGCGATCTCCCTGGGCAAGCCGCTGTATGCGCATATTGCCGACATCAACGGTACCTCTGGCAAGTTCTCCATGCCGGTACCGATGATGAACATCCTGAACGGTGGCGAGCACGCGGATAACAACGTTGATATTCAGGAGTTCATGGTTCAGCCGGTTTCCGCCAAGAGTTTCTCCGAAGCCCTGCGTGTTGGCGCGGAGATTTTCCATAGCCTGAAGAAAGTGCTGAAGGCTCAGGGACTGAATACTGCCGTTGGTGATGAGGGTGGTTTTGCTCCCAACCTGCCGTCCAACGAAGCGGCGCTGGCGGTGATTCAGGAAGCGGTTGAGAAGGCCGGTTACAAGCTGGGTACCGATGTGACCCTCGCCCTGGACTGTGCGTCTTCCGAATTCTACAAGGATGGTCAGTACCAGCTGTCCGGTGAAGGCAAGAGCTTCGATTCGGAAGGCTTTGCCGACTACCTGGCTGGTCTGTGCGAGCGTTACCCGATCGTCTCCATCGAAGACGGTATGGATGAAAGCGACTGGGATGGCTGGAAAGTGCTGACCGACAAGCTCGGCAGCAAGGTTCAACTGGTGGGCGACGATCTGTTTGTGACCAACACCAAGATCCTCAAGCAGGGTATCGAGAAGGGTGTGGGCAACTCCATCCTGATCAAGTTCAACCAGATTGGCAGCCTGAGCGAAACCCTCGATGCCATCAAGATGGCCCAGGATGCCGGCTTCACCGCCGTGATTTCCCATCGCTCCGGTGAAACCGAGGACACCACGATTGCCGATCTGGCGGTGGCGACCTGCGCCGGCCAGATCAAGACCGGCTCCCTGTGCCGTTCCGATCGTGTTGCCAAGTACAACCAGCTTCTGCGCATTGAAGAGGCCCTGGAAGGCAAGGCGCCTTACCGCGGGCTGAGCGAGATCAAGGGGCAGGGCTGATCGACTGATCTGACCGGTTCTGGCAAAGTGTCAGGCCGGCAATCGGCGAAAAACTGTTAAGGCCATCGTGTTCCGGATGACAATCTGGATGCGATGGCCTTTTTGTACAGGCAGTTAGAAGAATTTGTTGCTAATCTACTCTAAGGTCTATACTCAACGTCCGGCGTTGGTATTTTGATTGATTGAATTTTGAACGGAATCGGCAATGAAGTTGCTCTGGACCATAATGGTGGTTGTGATTCTCCTGCTGCAGGTGCGCCTGTGGGTCGGGGAGGGCAGCTTTGCGCAGGTATGGGCACTCGAGCAGTCCATCGCCGAGCAACGTGAAGAAAATGCCGAGCTGGCTACCCGCAATGAACGTCTCTATGCCGAAGTCAGGAATCTGCGTAACGAGCAGGGCGCCGTTGAAGAGCGGGCCAGAATGAACCTTGGCCTGATAAGAGAAGACGAGACCTTTTTCCTGGTCGTTGAAAACTGATTGTCTATGCCTGCTCCGAGACTTTGGCTGATTGTTCCTGCCGCCGGCATCGGCCAGCGCATGCAGGCTGAGCAACCGAAACAGTACCTTCGGATCGACCAACGTTTCATTCTCGACATCACCCTTTCCCGACTGATGGATTCCGCGCCTTTTTCCGGCTGCATGGTGCCATTGCATCCGGCCGATCATTGGTGGCCTGATACCGAAGCCAGCGGAGATAGCCGAATCCAGACCTGTACCGGCGGTTCCGAAAGGGCTGGCTCCGTGTTGTCGGCACTGCATGCCATGGCGGAACAGGTCAGTGAGGATGACTGGGTTCTGGTTCACGATGCGGCACGGCCATGCCTTCACACCCGGGATCTGTCCAATCTTATCGACCAACTCTACAACCACCCTGTCGGGGGGCTCCTGGCTTCGCCAGTGGCCGACACCCTCAAGAGCGCCGGCACCGGCGAGCTGCCCGAGGTTTCCGGGACGGTGGATCGCACAAATTTGTGGCGGGCGTTAACGCCCCAGATGTTTCGCTATCGTATTCTGGTGGAGTCCCTGGAGGCTGCCCTTGCCAGGGAACTTCCGGTGACTGATGAGTCCTCTGCCGTGGAGTTTTCCGGTAACATGCCGGTGCTGGTAGAAGGGCGGCCGGACAATATCAAGATCACCGTACCCGCGGATCTGGCACTCGCAGGCTTTATTCTTAGCCGGTTCTGAACGTTCGGAGTTTTCCGGAGCACATTATGCGTATTGGTCAGGGCTTTGATGTCCATGCCTTCTGTGAAGGCGATTCTGTGATTATTGGCGGCGTAAGCATTCCCCATTCCCATGGGCTGAAGGCCCATTCCGATGGTGATGTCCTGCTGCATGCGCTGGCAGATGCGCTGCTGGGTGCCGCAGCACTTGGCGACATCGGACATTTTTTCCCGGACACCAGTGATGAGTGGGCAGGGGCCGACAGTCGCGATCTTTTGCGCCGGGTAATGACCCGGGTCCGGGATGAAGGGTTTGGTGTGGTGAACGTGGATACCACCATCATCGCTCAAGCACCCAAAATGGCACCTCATATTGATGCCATCCGCCTGAACATAGCTGAAGATCTGGGCGTGCCCGCCAGTCGTGTCAGCGTGAAAGCGACCACCACGGAAAAGCTCGGCTTTACAGGGCGGGGTGAAGGCATTGCCTGCCAGGCCATCTGCCTGCTTGAACCGGTGGATTCGTGACTCAGTGGCGTCTTGACTGGCCCACGTCTGGCGGTGGTCGTATTGCTGCTGGTCGTTTAAAGACAACGCCCGGCGATTTCATTGTCGACGAGTTACTGGAATTTCCGGAAAGCGGCTCTGATGTCGAGCCAGACGCAACTCCGGGAAGTGGAGAGCATCTCTGCCTGAAACTGGAGAAAGTGGGCGATAACACCGAGTATGTCGCTCGTGAACTGGCCAGAATGGCTGGTTGCCGGAACTTTGATGTCGGCTTTTGCGGTCTCAAGGATCGGCATGCGGTAACACGTCAATGGTTCAGTCTCTATCGACCAGGGTGTGAAGCTCAGGACGCCTCGTTGATTGAGGATATTGCCGCTCGCTGGCCCGTTCTGGCGGCCTCCCGACAGGCGAGGAAATTACGGCGAGGGGAGCACAGGGGCAATGGCTTTGTTGTCACCCTGCGGGCCGTTACCGGGGAGCGCGAGGTCATTGATCGTGCGCTGGCGCGTCTGGCAGATATTGGCGCTCCCAATTACTTTGGTCCCCAACGGTTCGGCAATGGCGGCGCAAACCTTGACCGGGCGGTGCACCTGGATCCCGCCACCCTGAACCGTCGGAGCCGATCTGGCGGAAAAGGCCGAGGGGGCAAAAAGCGTGCTGGCAGCGACGGCTCGAAAAACGTATTGTATTTTTCGGCGGCGCGCTCATGGCTGTTCAACGAGGTGCTCGCAGCTCGGGTAGAAGATGGCAGCTGGGCTGAGGCGGGGGCAACCGGGCCCCTGTGGGGTGACGGCGGCACGACCGCTTCCGGGTCACTGGAAACTGTTGAACGGGACATTGTTGCGCAAACCCCGGGTTTAGCGAGCCTGTTCTCGGTCACCCGGATGAAACCGGAGCGACGGCCCCTGGCGGTAAAGCCGGAGAGGCTCTCCTGGCAGTGGCTGGCTGAGGATAGCCTGGAACTGACGTTTCTTCTGTCACCCGGCCAGTACGCCACAACGATTTTGAGTGATATTTTCGAGCTTGAGGACATGAGCCTCAGCCGACATAACGAACAACAAGGCTAGCGGAGAACACTGTGCGTATTCTGTTGTCGAACGATGACGGCGTTCATTCACCGGGACTTATCGCCCTGTTTGAGGGATTGAAGGGCCTGGGTGAGCTGGAAGTCGTGGCCCCCGATCGGGATCACAGCGGTGCCAGCAACGCCCTGACCCTCAATCGCCCCCTCACCGTGGAAGAGCATCCAAACGGTTTCCGTTCCGTGGACGGGACGCCGACAGACTGTGTTCATCTGGCGGTCAACGGACTGTTCAGAGAGCCATTTGACAGGGTGGTTTCCGGGATAAACACCCATGCCAACCTGGGCGATGACATTATCTATTCAGGTACTGTTGCCGCAGCCACCGAAGGGCGCCACCTTGGCCTTCCGGCCATCGCCGTTTCTCTGGTTAACGATGGCCACTTTCACTACGAAACAGCTGCCCGGGTGGTTCGGATACTGCTGGAAAACGAGCGCCCCCTGGCGCTCGGGCCGCGCTCCATTCTTAACGTGAATGTCCCGGACGTACCCTGGGAGGAGCTGGCGGGAATCCGGGTAACCCGCCTCGGCCATCGGGAGCGGGCCGAAGGCGCGGTTCCGATGACCTGTCCCCGCGGTAAGGAGCGTTACTGGATCGGGGCCGCTGGTGTGGGCGGTGATGCCGGTCCGGGCACGGATTTCAATGCCGTCCGCGAAGGCTATGTCTCGGTGACTCCGGTACATATCGACATGACCCGGCATGAGGCGCTGTCCCGGCTCCGGGACTGGGTCGATACCCTGGAGGATTCGCTGGAGGGCCGGGGATGACCGCTCAGCTCGAAGGCATCGGGATGACCTCCCGACGCACCCGGATGCGACTGGTCCAGCGCCTCAGGGAAGCCGGCATCGAATCGGACCGGGTACTTGAGATTATGGGAGAGGTGCCAAGGCACATCTTCCTGGATGAGGCCCTGTCCCATCGCGCCTATGAAGATACATCCCTTCCGATCGGCTATGGCCAGACCCTGTCCCAGCCTTACATTGTGGCGCGGATGACGGAATTGATGCTGGCTCATGGGCCAGCACGGGTACTGGAACTGGGAACCGGATCAGGCTATCAGACCTCGGTGCTCTCTCGTCTGTTTTCGGAAATCTACAGCGTTGAGCGTATCAAGGCGCTGCAGGACCGGGCCCGGGACCGTTTGCGCCAGTTGAATGCCAGAAACGTCTTCCTGAAGCACGCGGATGGTGGCATGGGGTGGCCTGAACGTGGCCCTTTCGACGGCATTATCGTGACCGCTGCACCCATTGAAGTTCCGGGCGAATTGCTCGCTCAGCTGGCCGACGGTGGCATTCTGATTGCGCCAGTGGGCGAGGAGAATCAGGTCTTGGTGGAGGTTACCCGCCGGGGCGATCGTTTCGATCACAAAGAGCTGGAGCCGGTCCGGTTTGTGCCGCTCCTGGGCGGGGTTGTCCGATAGTTATGGTTGACTCTGCAGTACTCGGCTCCGACACAGATAGCGAAACCGCCCGTAACCATCATCCCGCCGCGGTGTTTCTGCGGGGCATTGCCATGGGGGCGGCTGATATCGTTCCGGGTGTGTCCGGTGGCACCATTGCATTCATTACCGGCATCTACTTTCGGCTGCTTGAAGCGATCAATGCCATCCCTGTGGCTGTCTTTCGTCACCTGCTTCGGGGCCAGTTCAGAAGCTTCTGGAACGCCGTCGATGGAACCTTTCTGGTGTGCCTGCTGACGGGCATTCTGACCAGTATTGCCACTCTGGCTTCAGCCATCAGTTACTTGCTGGTGGCGTATCCGATCCTGATCTGGAGCTTTTTCTTCGGCTTGATTGTCGCCTCGGTGTGGCATGTAGGGCGTCAGGTCCGGCGTTATACGCCCACACTATTGATTCCGCTGCTGGTTGGCATTGCTATCGCCTGGTGGGTAACCACTCTTTCCGCCAGCGAGGTCTCGCCTTCCGCACTGGCATTTTTCGGCGCCGGTGCGCTTGCCATCTGTGCCATGATTCTTCCCGGTATCTCGGGCAGTTTCATCCTGGTGATTATTGGCATGTATGCGCCCGTGCTGGCGGCGATCAAATCGTTAGAGGTGGGCATTCTGTTGCTGTTTATGGCAGGTTGCGTGGTGGGCCTGTTATCCATTGCCCGCCTGATCACCTGGGCGTTCCATCATTTCCATGATCTGGTGCTCGCTTTGCTGATCGGCTTCATGATCGGCGCGCTCAACAAGGTCTGGCCCTGGAAAGAGACTCTCAGTTGGCGGACCAACAGCGCTGGTGAGCGGGTGCCCCTGAATGAGGCAAGTATCTGGCCCTGGACCTTCGCGGAACAGGCAGGGCAGGACCCGAAGGTGCTTTTCGCCGTGCTTATGGCACTGGCTGGCTTCGGTCTCGTTCTGCTTGTGGAATGGATCGGTTCCCGGCGCGGACAGGCTCCATCCGCAGCCTAGTTCGAGAGGGATGCGGCACCAAAGTGTTACCTAACGCACAAAAAGGGTGTTTCGTGAGGTAACAGGGATGGCCGGGCAGTAACTTGGCTTCAGGGTGGAAATGTGCAATATATTAGCAAGTTACTTTTAAAACTTTAGAAACTGCTTCGATAACCATTATGGTTTATACGGATTTCTTATAAATAGGCCAGTTTTATTCCTGTGAGATTTTTGCGTGGGTCAGTCAATGCCGTTTTATCGGCGTCCCCGCGGTTCCCCTCCGGTGCCTCTGAACCCTCTCGCCCTGCGGAAAGAACGCCGACCGGTCTCTTGCTTCTTTTTCCCCTTGTAGTGTTGCTGTTTCTGTCCGGCTGCAACACGCCCGCACTTTATCAGGATGACATTTACAATCCGCCAGTTTATTGGGGGCGGCACGTTGTCCAGCCCGGTGAGACCCTCTACAGCATAGCCTGGCGGTATGGTCGGGACTATCGGGAGCTGGGTGATGCCAATGATATTGGTCCGCCCTGGAGACTGAAGGCGGGTCAGGTGCTTCGCCTGGATCTTCGCGGAGATGTAACCTCGGGCAGTCAGACTTCCGCGGTGAGCAAACCGGCTGCACCTGCCTCCAGAACGCCAAGCCGGGCTTCGCCGCCAACGCAGACGGCCAGCACGGCACCAAAACCCGCGGTAACCAGGGCGCCTAGCAAGGGTGCGCCGCTGGCCTCCCAGACCCAGACCGTGGCTCGAATTGAATGGCGCTGGCCTCACGTTGGCACCGTAATTGCTGGTTATTCAACATCCGGAAAAGTCAATAAAGGTATTGATATTGCCGGCCGAGCCGGGGATGCTGTAAGAGCGGCGGCCACGGGGAATGTGGTCTATGCCGGCAACGGGTTGCTAGGATACGGCAATCTGATTATCGTAAATCACAACGAGCACTATTTAAGTGCTTACGCTCATAACCGGAAGATTCTGGTGCAGGAAGGGGAGGATGTGAAAGCCGGGCAGGTGATCGCAGAGCTCGGTAGCAGTGGCGCTGAACGACCCATGTTGCATTTTGAGATTCGCAAGAATGGCAACCCGGTTGATCCAGTCCACTATCTGCCACCGCGCTAATGAATGACGCAGTCAGCAGGCTGCCCAGATCGCACACCCCGGCACTGACAAGAACACCGCGTTCGCAAGAAAAACAAGAACGGTAATGGCCGTGACAGGCCGACCAACAAAATGTCCTGAAGAAAAAGCATGAAGACAAAGACGTCCGCAACAAAAAGAAGTATCGGACGAACATCCAGGATTAGTGAGAGGCGGGGCAGGAAATATGTCAGCAGAGCAAGAAGACATCATTATTGATCGCGTGTCGGACATGGACGATGCCGAGGATCAATTACTAGCAGAAGAAAAAGTCGACAAAGAGGCTACCGAAGAGGTAGCTGAGACAGAAGAAGATATTCCCACCCAGGGACGTTATTTCACCAGTCAAAAACAGCTGGATGCCACCCAGCTCTACCTGAACGAGATCGGTTTTTCGCCGCTCCTGACGCCGGAAGAAGAGGTTTATTTCGCCCGGCTGGCGCGCAAGGGTGAAGACTCCGGTCGCAAGCGAATGATCGAAAGCAACCTTCGCCTTGTCGTCAAGATCGCCCGCCGCTACGTGAACCGGGGCCTGACCCTGCTTGACCTGATCGAAGAGGGTAACCTCGGTCTGATCCGGGCGGTTGAGAAGTTCGATCCGGAGCGTGGCTTCCGTTTCTCCACCTATGCCACATGGTGGATTCGCCAGACCATTGAGCGGGCCATCATGAACCAGACCCGCACCATCCGTCTGCCGATTCATGTGGTAAAGGAACTCAACCTCTACCTGCGTGCGGCGCGGGAACTGACCCAGAAACTGGATCATGAACCATCGGCCGAAGAAATCGCGAGAATGGTCGACAAGCCGGTAGCTGACGTGAAGCGCATGCTTGGTCTGAATGAGCGCGTGGCGTCGATGGATACGCCCATCGGTACCGGCGGCGAAAAGTCGCTTCTGGATACCGTAGCGGATGAGGGAGCTTCAGATCCGGCGGATCTCCTGCAGGACAATAACATGTGTTCCTGCCTGGAAAAGTGGATCGATCAGCTCAGTGACAAGCAGCAGGAAGTTCTGTCACGCCGGTTTGGTCTTCGGGGTTATCCGGTCAGTACGCTCGAGGAAGTGGGGCAGGAAATCGGTCTTACCCGCGAACGCGTCAGACAGATCCAGGTCGAGGCGCTTCGTCGCCTTCGGGAAATTCTGGAGAAGGAAGGCTTGTCCGGAAACCTGTTGTTCAAGTAATACCCTTCTGATCTTCCGATCGAAAAGCCGGCCAGGATATTCCTGGCCGGCTTTTTGTGTTTCAGGATCGCTGCAAATGAGAACCAGGTTGCGCACTGGCCGCCAGCCTCATTGATAGAATGCCGTGACCGGGCGGGGATAAGGGTGTCGAAACCCGGTGCACGAATGAAACACGTCAATAATAACGATCGAAAAGGAAAGGACTATGAAGAAGGCTCTTACAACCGGCTTTGCCTCTGTGTTTATGACAGCCCTGCTGTCGGCACCGGCGGCTGCCCTCACCGTGGAAGGTGTTGATGTTCCGGATTCCTATTCAGCCATGGATACCGAATTGAAGCTTAATGGAGCAGGTACCCGTTCCAAGTGGTTCATGGATCTGTATGTCGGAGGCCTGTACGTTCCCGAGACCATTGACGATGGTGAGGCGGTGATCAACGCGGATGAACCCCAGGCGATTACTCTGCATATCATTTCCGGGATGATTACCAGCGAACGCATGACCGAGGCCACACTGGAGGGTTTCGAGGCGTCCACCGACGGCGATATGGCGTCTATCCAGGAGGATGTGGACCAGTTCATGGCCGTGTTCCAGGAAGAGATCACCGAGGGTGACGTATTTGATCTGGTGTATCTGCCAGGGGAAGGCGTCCGTGTCCTCAAGAATGGAGAGCACAAGGACACCGTGGGTGATCTGGCCTTCAAGAAAGCCCTGTTCGGGATTTGGCTTTCTGACAAGCCGGCCCAGGAAGATCTGAAAGAGAAGATGCTGGGTCAGCGATAATCAGTACTTGCCCCTGGAAACTAAAAGCCGGCTCAGTGCCGGCTTTTTTGCGCACTGATTTCAGAGATAATCCCGTTTCTGCCTGAATTCGCACAGGTCTTCAATGATACAGGCGCCGCATTTGGGTTTTCGGGCGGTACAGGTATAGCGACCGTGGAGAATCAGCCAGTGGTGGGCGTCCAGAAGGAACTCCTTCGGAACCAGACGCATTAACCGGTTTTCCACCTCCAGAACGTTCTTGCCGGGGGCAATGCCGGTGCGATTTGATACCCGGTAGATATGGGTATCCACCGCCATTGCCATGTGGCCGAACGCGGTATTCAGCACCACATTTGCGGTTTTGCGACCGACGCCTGGTAATGCCTCAAGATCTTCCCGGCGTTCCGGTACCTGGCCACCGTGTTTTTCAATCAGAATGCGACAGGTCTTGATCACGTTCTCGGCCTTGCTGTTAAACAGGCCAATGGTTTTGATGTATTCCTTGAGGCCATCAACCCCCAGGGCGAGGATGGCCTCTGGCGTGTTGGCGACCGGGAACAGCTTGTCCGTAGCCTTGTTGACGCCCACATCCGTGGCCTGGGCCGATAGGATCACCGCAATCAGCAACTCGAACGGGCTGGAATAGTTAAGCTCGGTGGTCGGGTTGGGATTGGCCTCCCGGAGACGGGTGAAGATCTCAATGCGTTTCTGTTTGTTCATCAGCTCTCAGTTGTCTGCAACCAGGGGATCAGGAGACGTTTCCGGTAACCCGGACCCGTTTGCTGCCCGCTGCCACGGGTGCTGGTTCATTGGCTTTGCGGCGCTCTTCCAGGTGATTGTCGATCCCGTTCTTAAGGGCGATCAGCAGGCCGAGGCCGACAAATGCGCCTGGTGGAAGAATCATGAACAGCATGTCCGGGTAATTGTCGAACGGGCGTACCACCCAGTCAGCGGCAACGGGGCCGAGCAGCAGGTGCATGTCGACAAACAGAGTGCCCTGTCCGATAAGTTCCCGCAGGCCGCCCAGAACCACCAGAACCGCCAGAAAACCGAGGCCCATCATGGCACCGTCCAACAGTGCCGGAAGTGGTGGGTTCCTTGAGGCGAAGGCGTCGGCCCGGCCCAGAATGGCACAGTTGGTGACGATCAACGGGATGAAAATGCCGAGGATCAGGTACAGCTCATAGGTAAAGGCCTGCATCAGCAGCTCGGCGCAGGTCACGAACGAGGCGATGATCATCACAAACGCGGGCAGGCGAACGGACTCGCTCACGAAATTGCGAATCAGCGAGACTGCGAGATTGGAACCCATGAGCACCATGAGTGTGGCCAGCCCCAGCCCGATGGCGTTGACAACGGTGCTGGTCACGGCCAGAAGAGGGCAGAGCCCAAGCACCTGAACGAGGGCAGGGTTGTTGTCCCAGAGTCCGTCCCGGACGATTTCGCTGGATGATTTGGTTGCCATGATCAGGAATGCTCCGTATTGGACGATTCGCCGGCAATCGCTTCAGGGTTCAGGATGTTGTCTCTCGGTGACGGCTCTTCATTAAGCCGCTCCCGGATAATCTGACGATTTTCCCGGAAGTAGATCAGTGCCTTCTGAACCGCTTTCACCACAGCCCTTGGCGTGATGGTGGCGCCAGTGAACTGATCGAATTCTCCGCCATTCTTTTTGACGTTCCACTCCCGATGTGGGGGCTTGCCCAGAGAGCGGCCATCAAAGCTCTTGATCCAGTCGGATTTCCGGGTCTCGATCTGGTCTCCCAGCCCCGGCGTTTCCTTATGGTTGGTTACCCGGACGCCGAGAATGGTTCCCTGCATGTCCACGCCCACCAGCAGGTGTATTTTTCCGGAGTACCCGTCCGGGGCCACCACTGGCATGATCATGCCAATGGGCTGTTCGTCCTGTCGAGCCACCCAGACGGTCAGAGGGCCAGGTTGCGTGAGCCGCTCACTGGCGGGTAACTGCACGGTGTCCCTGAGCAGGTCGTTGTTGTGCCGGCTTTCCGGAATAATCTCGTACAGGGCCTGGGCCTCTGCACGGGCTGCCTGCTCACGAATTCGCTCTTCGGTGGCCACCTGGGTCACGGCAATGGTGCCACCGGTGATCACGGCGAACAAGCCGAGCCCGATGGCGCTGCGACGGATGGACTGTGCAACTGCAGCCATGATTATCCCTGACTCCCCGGTACACCCCTACGGGCCTTGTGATGCCCGTATGTCCGCGGGGGTGTGTAATGATCGATGAACGGTACCGCAAAATTCATCAGCAAAACGCTGAACGCCACGGCGTCCGGATAATTGCCCCAGGTGCGGATCAGGTAGATCAGGATGCCAATTCCGGCCCCGTAGATCAGTTTGCCCTGGTGGCTGGTAGCGGCCGAAACCGGATCCGTGGCGATGAAGAAGGCGCCAAGCATGGTTCCACCTGCCAGCAGATGCAGGGAGAGCGGCGTGTAGAGATCGGCGTTGCTCCCAAAGGCCAGGCTCATTACGATCAGACCGCCGAGAAAGCCGGCAGGAATATGCCAACTGATAATGCGCAGGCCGATAAGCAGCAGGCCTCCGGCCAGGAAAGCCGCATTGACCCATTCCCAACCCTTCGCAACACCCTCACCAAAGGTCGGGTGGTTGAGAACCTCGGCCGCGGTATGGGTGGTGATCTTGTGTTTGTATTCATCAAGCGGGGTTGCCATGGTCCAGCCATCGACCGCTGTTTGCTGACCGGAGGCAATGGTCGCCAGAGTCTCACCAAAGCCGGGGGCACCGTCCCAGAGCATGGCGGGTTCCGCCCAGTTGGTTGTCATGGCCACCGGAAAAGAGACCAGAACCAGGGCGTAGCCCACCATGGCGGGGTTGAACGGATTTGAGCCCAGCCCGCCATACAGCTGCTTGGCAACAACGATGGCTGAAATTACCGCGACGGCTGAGACCCACCAGGGCGCGAACTGAGGCAGTGACAGGCCTAGCAGAAGGCCGGTGACGGCAGCGGTGTTGTCTTTGATAAAGAATGCGACTGGCTTCTTTCTGAGCTTGAGCAGGGCAGCTTCGGAGGCAATGGCAACGGCGATACAGAAGACCACATTGATCAGGTTGCCCCAGCCAAAAAACAGAGTCTGGGCCAACAGGCCAGGCAAGGCCGCAATAAGTACCCACAACATCACGCGGGATGTTGGCCGGGCACTGTGTGCGTGGGGCGATGACTGCTGAACGAATGCCATGGATATGGTGCCTGATCTCGGTTAGTGGGTTGGCTGGGATTCAGTTGAACCGGCGGCCAGCTTCTCTCTGGCTTCAGACAGCGCCTCTTCAGCCCGTTGTACCCGGTCGTGGTTCTTGGCCACAGCCCGCTCCAGCTTTTCTACGTTGTCTGCCTGCTGGGCTTTGGCGTCATCCAGCATGCCCTGCATGGTGTCCAGTTTGGACTGAGCCTGGCTCAGCTGTTTCTCAAGGGCCTCAATATCCGGTTTTTCCTCTGCAGGCGGGGCACTGGGGGCCGGCGGCGCACTGGCGGCAGGTGGCTGAGATGCCTCGGCCTTTGCTTTCTTGCGGGCCAGGGCCTGTTCAACCAGTGCTGACTTGGCGGCCCGCTCATCAACGGCCTCACCCTCGGCTGCGGCTTTTTCGGCTTCGGCCTGCTTCTTGGCTGCCGCTTCGGCTGCGGCCTTCGCGCGCTCCTTGCGCCTCAGCTCTTTCTCCTGCTGCTCACGCTCAAGGCGGGCCTGGCGGGCCTCGAACCGTTCACGGGCCCGGTCTGCCTTCAGCTGCTCCGCCTGTTGTGCACGGATCTCGCCCTTGGCGAATCGATAGTACTGAACCAGTGGAATTGAACTCGGGCACACGTAAGAGCAGGCCCCGCATTCGATACAGTCAAACAGGTTCAGGTGCTCCGCCTTTTCAAATTCGGTGGCCTTGGCGTGCCAGAACAGCTGTTGTGGCAAAAGCTCCATCGGGCAGGCTTCTGCGCACTGTCCACAGCGAATGCAGGGCTGCTCCGGCGGTGGTGCCGGCAATTCAGTGGCCGTCGCGGCGATCACGCAGTTCGTAGTCTTGATCACCGGCACCGCTTCTGTTGTCAGCGTATAGCCCATCATGGGGCCGCCAAGCACCAAGCGGCTGACCGCGTCCTGGTTGATACCGGCCTGCTCCAACAGATGCTCAATCGGCGTGCCAATAAGGGCTTCGAAATTGCCCGGTTCCCGGACGGCTTCCCCGGTGATGGTGACCACACGGGAGATAAGCGGTGTTCCCTCAAAGACCGCCTGTGCCACGGCTACGGCAGTTCCGATGTTCTGGCACATCACGCCAATGTCGGCCGGAATGCCACCACTGGGTACTTCCATGCCGGTCAGTATCTGGATCAGCTGTTTCTCACCACCTGAGGGGTACTTGGTCGGCACAACGGCAATCTCGGTCTGGGTGCCTTCGGTGGCTTTTCGGAGCGCGGCAATGGCTTCCGGTTTATTGTCCTCAATGCCGATCACGCAGCGCTCGGGGCGCAGAATCCAGGCCATGATTTTCAGGCCGGCAACCACCTCGTCGGCCTTTTCCTGCATGGTCATGTCGTCAGCGGTAATGTAAGGCTCGCATTCGGCACCGTTGAGGATAAGCGTGCTGACCTTGCGGTCCCGTGGTGGCCGGAGTTTGATGTTGGTGGGAAAGCCGGCTCCACCCATGCCGGAAATGCCAGCGTCACGGATGATCTGCAGAACCTGGTCCCGCTCCAGCGAACGATAGTCCGTCACAGTATTACGTTGGCACCACTGGTCTTCGCCATCCGGTTTCAGGGTGATGCAGCGATCCGCCATACCTGAAGGGTGGGGAACCGGGAAGTCGGCAATGCTTTCGATTACGCCGGATGTCGGGGCATGAACGGGAACGCCCATGCCCGTTTTCACATCGGCAAGTTTCTGTCCCTTCAATACCCGTTCGCCCACCTCAACAATGGCTTCGGCTGGATCGCCGATGTGCTGCTGAAGTGGCAGTATAAGGTAGTCAGGCACGCCTGCATTGCGAATCGGGCGCTCAGTAGAAATGTCTTTGTGTTCCGGGGGATGTATGCCGCCGGCGAAGTCCCAGAGTTGAGTCATCAGGCGCTGGCTCCCTGGCGATCGGTGGCAATAAGTCCGGATTTGGGCGGTGTCCAGGTCCAGGTGCGAATATCCGGTTCCACTGTCACCATGTCGATGCAGTCCACCGGGCAGGGATCAACGCACAGATCACAGCCGGTGCATTCGCTCTCAATCACCGTGTGCATGTGCTTTGCGGCACCCAGGATGGCATCCACGGGGCAGGCCTGGATGCACTTTGTGCAGCCGATGCATTCATCTTCGCGAATAACCGCAACCCGCTTGACCTGCTCAACACCGTGCTCCGCATCCAGAGGTTCCGGTTCAACGTCAAGGAGGTCTGCCAGCGCCTTGATAGTGGACTCGCCGCCTGGCGGGCACTTGTTGATCGGCCCCCCCTCGGCAATGGATTCGGCGTAGGGCCGGCAACCGGGGTAGCCACACTGCCCGCACTGGGTCTGGGGCAGAAGGGCATCGATCTGGTCGACCAGGGGGTTA
>Ga0102929_1000168_pt1 | contig 36743 bp, 36 predicted proteins | sample SalPonR1_B_D2_MG_FD_78510 | JGI IMG/M metagenome (GOLD analysis project Ga0102929, IMG submission 78510) | Salt pond soil microbial communities from South San Francisco under conditions of wetland restoration - Salt Pond MetaG R1_B_D2_MG | ecosystem: Environmental > Aquatic > Marine > Intertidal... | reverse complement strand
TCCCGCTCGCGTTCATCCTGCTGGCGACGGCGGCCACGGCCGTCGCACCCCTCGCGGGTCCGACCGTGCCCCGAGTCGCCCTCGACCTGCTCGGCTTCATTCCGGGGGCCGTCGCGACCGCGGTCGTGTTCTTCGCGCTTCCCGTGTTCGGACTCGGGATGGTGACGCCGTACCTGGTGCGCGCCGAGACACGCTCGGTCTCCGAGGTCGGCCGCCGGGCCGGGGAAGTCGGAGCCGCGGCGACGGCGGGCAGCATCGCGGGCACCTTCGGCACCGGCTTCGTTCTGCTTCCGTTGATGCCGCTTCCCCTGCTTCTGGGCATCACCGCGGCGGGGCTCGTCGGTCTCGCGGCGCTCGCCGGTCTCGTGCTCGGACGGGGACCCGCCGCGCGTGATCTCGGGATCGTGGCGCTCGCCGTCTTTCTGGTCGGGGCCTTCGCGGGCGTGACGCCTCCGTCGGTGCTCGCCGACGAGCAGACCGTCTACACCTCCATCGTCGTGCGGGAGGGGCTCTGGACCGATGGTGAGCCGGTGCTGGAGATGCGGCAGAGCGGGGCCTCGTCGTCGGTCGAGTACGTCGCCTCCGGCGAGCCGGCTCACCCGTACGCGACGATGTCGCTGCGGTGGATGGACCTGTTGGCGCGAGAGCACACGGCCCCGTCGAGGGTGCTGGTCGTCGGTGGCGCGGCGCTCACCCTTCCGCTCGCGATCGCGCGCCGTTTTCCGGACGCCCGGGTGGACGTGGTGGAGATCGATCCGCGAGCCACCGAACTCGCGTACGAGCACTTCGCGGTGGGACGTGACCCGGCCGCCGAGCGGATCGAGGTCGTGCACATGGCGGGCCGTCACTTCCTGGAGACGACGGATCGGCCGTACGACCTGATCTACATCGATGCCTTCGACCACCTCGTGACCGTGCCGTGGACGCTCGTGACCCGGGAAGCCTTCGCCACAGCCGCGTCCCGCCTGCGTCCCCGGGGGACCATCGCCGCCAACGTGCTCGCGCCGCTCGCGGGGCCCGGGGACGCCTTTCTCGCTCGACTTCTGGCCACCGCGGAGTCGGAGTTCCCGGCGGTGCGGGGATATCGCGTGACGCCCGGCGAGGAGCCGACGGTCGTGCAGAACGTGCTGCTGGTCATGGCCCCGGACGGCTCGTTCCTCCCGACGCCGGGCTGGCCGGAGACGCCCGTGGAGGCGGCGGGGCGACCCCTCACCGACGACTGGGCGCCGATCGATGCGCTGCAGGCCCAGGTCTTCTGGGGTGGGCTGGAATGGTGAGGACCCCGGCCGGCGCCTCCAACGGCGAGCACCGACTCGTGAGGACCGCACGGTGAGGCTCGGGCGATGAGGACCGAACGATGAGGATCGAACGACATCTGGAGCCGATGTCGGAGGCCCGGCCGGATCGCATTCCGCTCCCCGAAGTCTACATGCGCATGGCCGAGGCGCTCGCGGAGCGGAGTACCTGCTCGCGGCTCCAGGTCGGCACGGTGATCACCGGTCCCGAACTCGAGAACGTGCTCGCGATCGGCTACAACGGGAACGCACGGGGATTTCCGAACCGCTGCGACTCCACCGAGGCCGGCAAGTGCGGATGCATCCACTCCGAGCAGAACGCACTGGTCAAGGCACCGGGTCAGCTTCCCGACAAGGTCGCCTTCGTGACCGCGAGCCCATGCGTCATGTGTGCGAAGCTCATGATCCAGGCGAACATCCGCTGGGTCTTCTATCGGCACGCCTACCGGGACCCGGGCGGGCTGGAAGTCCTGGAGGCGGGTGGGGTCACCGTGGTCCGCTACGACCGCTGGCGCGACGAGTGGCGGGAGCGGGGGGACCCGGTCGACGACCCCTACTCGAAGATGTAGGCGACGGCCTCCGCCGCCTGATCGAGGGTTTCCACGGTCAGCGAAGCCAGGGCGTCGAGCTCCTTCAGCGCGTGCGTGTGCTCGGGATCCCGCACCAGGATGAGCGGGATTCCCTGCGCGAGTGCGGAGCCCGCGTCGGCCGCGGTATTCCACTGGCGGTACTTCGGGCCGAAGTATGCGATGGCGAGATCGGCCCGCTGCATGAGCACCCGCGTCCGCAGGGTATTCACCCGCGCACCCTCGAGGTCGCGGAAGCGATCGGTGGGCTGCTCACCCAGGATGTCCTCACCGACGTCGTCCGACCGTGCGTGCACCTCCTGCGGTCCGACGAGTTCGGCGTGCACACCCGCGTCCGAGAGCGCCGAGCGCAGCTGGTCACGCCAGTCGCTGTGGATTTCGCCGGCCGTGTAGATCGTGATGTCACTCATCGTGCGTGTCTCTCCGAGGTTCCTGCCCGAAAAGCTCCGAGTCGTCCGCGGCGGTATGGGGCAGGTCGGGGTCCGGGACGTCCATGCCGGGGAGTGCCGCGAAGTCCTCGTTCGCTCCCGAGGACGCCGCGGTGGTGCTGGAGGCGTCGCTCGAGGACCGACCCGTTCGCTCCAGCAGCCAGTCGATCGAGAACCTGCCGGGGCCGCCGACGAGGATGATCGAGAAGGCCACGAGGTACAGGAATGCCTTCTCCTGCTGCGGGAAGGGGTCCGCGCCGTGCACCACGAAGAAGGCCACCGACATCGTCGTGATCACCGGCACCGCCGCGATGCGGGTGAGGAGGCCGGCCGCCACGAGTCCGGCGGCGACGCCCTCCGCCGCACCGGCGAGAAACAGGCTGGGCGTGGCCCCGAACCCGAGCGGGTCCGCGAACTGCACCTCGCCGGAGACGAGCTGGGACAGCTTCGGGATGCCGTGAGCCACGACCATGGTGAGTCCGAAGCCGAGGCGCAGGGCCAGGAGTGCGGCGTCCTGCGCGAGCGACTTCGGATAGGGGCCCCCGAGGAGGAGCGTTCGGAGTCTGGACGAACCTGCGGACATGACGGACCTGGGTCGGTGAAGCGTGTGCCGGGCGAGGTGGTCGCACGGTTCAGGATACGGCCGAGCCCCTTCGAAGTTCGACTCCGGCGGATCGTGGAGGTGCTCGCGGGGTTGAGGCGAGACCACTGGGCGAGATGCCGCTGGGACGTCTCGCCGTCGAGTCTCCCCGCGTTGCACCCATCCGGGAAAATGCAGTGAAGATGAGCCGACGAGCCGTCCGATCGACGATCAAGTTTCTCCACACGATGGGTGCCGTGGGCTTCATCGGCGCCATCGCGGCGCTGCTCGTCCTGCACGCCTCCCTGCCCGAACCGACCGATCTCGAGCGCTTCACCGTCCTGAGGACCGCGATGGGAAATGTGGCCAGGTGGCTGCTCCTGCCCTCGATGGCGACCGTGGTCTGCAGCGGACTCCTCTCGATGGCGGTCGTGTCGGCCTACCAGAGCGCCGGCTGGGCATGGGCCAAGCTGCTCTCGGGCATCATCATCCTCGAGGGGACGCTCGTCTACGTGCAGGCCCCGATGGAGCGTGCGGCGGAGCGCGCCGCCGCCGCGATGGCCGGAGACATTCCCGTGTCCGAACTCGGAACGACCCTGCAGCCCGAATGGGGTTCGTTCTGGGTGATCGGTGGGGTCGCCGTGGCGAATGTGGCGCTCGGCGTCTGGCGGCCGCGGCTCACCTGGGGTGGCTCCGGGTCCGGGACGTCGGCGTCCGACACGCCGACGTCGGAAGAGGGTCGTGCGCCCACCGGCGTCGATTCATCCCCTTCTGCCGGGTAGCGCCCTGCCGGGTAGTGCCCCGACGTTCGGAGGGGCGGATGCCCGGGCGCCGGGACCGTGGCCCGGGCACCCGAGCCCGAGCAGCCGCTATCCGGCCGGAACCGTCACGGTGCAGTCGGCGTCGTTCGTCGAGTCGGCCAGGCAGACCCGGTACCAGGATTCCGCGGTTCCCGAACGGTCGTTGTACTTGCCGTTGTCCGACGTCGTGGTCAGAAGCCCCAGCACATCCGCGGATGTACCCCGGAAGATGTCGACCTCGGCTCCGCCACCGGGCGACCAGGTCAGCTCGACGCGCCCACCGCCCTTCTGACTGAAGCTCGCGACCAGGCCCGAGGGAGCGCCGGGTGCGGGGGGGTCGGTCGGCTCTTCCGGGTTGTCCGGGTTGCCCGACCCCGGGGGCGTGAACCCGTCGCTGCAGATCGGGGGGGTGGAGCCGTCGGCGAAGCCGTCACCGGTCAGGCTCGTCACGCAGAAGGCGAGATCGGAGCGGGTGTTCACGCGACCGGACTCGATCGTGACCGTCCCGCCCGAGCCGGTGACGCCGGATGCGCTTCGTACCGCCGAGCCATCGGCGACCGCGTACCAGTCACCGGCTACCGTGACGCCGGACGGTGGAACCGGGGCGCCGCCGTCCGCCATCAGTGCCACATCGACCGACCCGTAGGTGAACTTCCCCTGATGGATGATCTGCGCGTTGGAAATCGAGGCCACGTCGACGAGGACGTCCGGGGCGGGCGTGAGGGTGGCCGCGCTCGCGACGTTGGACGGCGCAGGGGAGAGGCCGACCGTATTCCCCGCGAACACGCGGTAGTGGTAGGTCGTCCCGGAGAGCAGGCCGGTGTCCGACCATGAGGTGGCCGTGCCGCCCACCGTGGCGACGAGGGCGAAGTTCGTGCCGTCGTCCGACCGCTCGACCTCGACACGGTCCTGCTCCGTCGAGGTGTTGGTCCACGTCAGATCGATCTGCGATGTCGACGACGCCGTCGCCGTGAGGCTCTCGGGGCTGCTCGGGACCTCCTGCGGCGGTGCGGGCGGCGTACCGAGGCTGTAGAGGAGCCGGTCCGGCGAACCCGGACCGACATTCGAGAGAACGCCGGTGGTCGTGTTGTCGAGAATGCCCGCACGGATGTCCGCAGGGGTCGCTCCCGAGTTCCGACCGAGCATCAGTGCGGCGACGCCCGCCACGTGGGGACTCGCCATCGACGTGCCGTTCCACGTGCCGATCGACGTGTCGCTTCCTGCCGTGGACGACGTGATCGCCGATCCCGGCGCGAAGAGGTCCACACACGTGCCGTAGTTCGAGAAGCTGGATCTCGAGTCGGAGGACGTGGAGGCGCCGACGGTGAGCGCGTCCGCCGCCGATGCGGGCGTCGAGTTGCAGGCGTCGGCGTTGGAGTTCCCTGCCGCGACGGCATGAACGACTCCGGCGTCCGAGGAAGCCGTGATCGCCTCGTCGAGCGCGGTGTACGATCCACCTCCGTTGCCGCCCCCGAGGCTCATGTTCGCCACCGACGGCCCTCCGGTCGCGAGGTGCTGCTGCGTGACCCAGTCGACGCCGGCGATGACGCCGCTGAAGCTGCCGCTTCCGGTGCAGTCGAGTACTCGGACGGCGACGAGGTCTACCGCCTTGGCGACGCCGTACGTCGTCCCGCCGACGGTGCCCGCCACATGCGTCCCGTGCCCGTCGCAGTCGTCACCGTCGTACCCGTCGCCGATGAAGTCCGACGCCGCGCTCCGGGTCGCCCGTCCACCGAACTCCTGGTGGGTGGTGCGGATCCCGGTGTCGATGATGTACGCGGTGATGCCGGCGCCCTGCGTGTCGTACACGTACGAGCCGCTGAGTCCGGTCCGCTGATCGATCCGATCCAGTCCCCACGTCGCGTTGAGCTGCTCCTCGACGGCGGTGACTTCGAGGTCGGGTTCGATACGGAGCACGTTGGGGTTGTTGCGGATACCGGCCAGCGCCTGCGCCGGCAGGGTCGCCGCGAACCCCCGGATGGTGTGCTCGTACGTGAACCGCAGCCTTCCCCCGGCCTCGTTCACCATCCGGCGCGCGAGCCCGGGCGGGTCCCCGACGCCCGGCCGGAAGACCACGATCCAGTCGTTCGGGCCGGCGCGGGTCTCCATCGGCGCCGTCGTGAGCGCCTCCATGTCCGCGTCGGGCGCGACGAGATCGGTCGAGCCGTCTGAACAGGCGGCGACGGCGACGAGGGCCAGCAGGGAAAGGACACGCTTCATCGTGGGCTCCTGGACGGGTGGTCTCCGGGACGAGCCCCGTCGACTTCGAGCGCGCTCCCGTTCTCCTGCTACGACGGAGAATCACTCACATCCGGGCAAGATTCGTTCCCCGGCGGCCCGGCCCGGCCCGGACGAGGCGGGAGAACCGCCGCTGCGTCCCGCCATGGCGACGTTCCGGCCGGATATCGGAATCGCGTGCGTCGCCCTTTCGGATACGGAAGGCGTGTGGCCGCGACTCGGCAGATTGTTGCAGGGCTCGTCACTCCGTTCCGAATGCCGGAACGGGGCGGGGCCGTACCCGACGACCTCCCGAGGACCCGCGTCCGCGCGGTCGCGACACTCTGCGGCCCGGTCGTGTCAGCGCCCGATGACTCCGTACCGTTCGAGCACCTCGACCGTCTCGTCGATCGGCAGTGCATCCGCCGTGTTGCCACGGACGCCCGTGACCGTCGTCGCCCTGAGGAGCGAGTTGTAGATCGCCTCCTCGGTCGACTCCACCACCGCCTGGAAGAGCGGCGACATGTCGGAGTTCTCGAGCCCGTCGGACGGCACCTCCGCCCCGTCTCGGCCGCGCCGCACCTCTTCGGCGGTCGAGAAGGCGATCACGTAGTCGCCGGATCCGTTGCCGGCGAAGGAGCCGGTCCGGGCGAGTCCCATGACGGCACGTGCCGCCAGCCGCTCGAGATTCCGGTCCGAGAGGGGCGCATCGGTCGCCACGACCATCATGATCGAGCCGTCGCCGACGTCGACGTCGTTGGGATCGACCTCCTCGACCTCACCGTCCCCCCCCTCGACCACGCCCCGGAACGAGTACCGGCCGAGTTCTTCCCCGACGGGGGCCCCGTCCATCGTGAGAATGCCGCCGAAGTTCGACTGGACGAGGACACCGACCGTGTAGCCACCATACTGGTCGGGGAGCACCCGCGAGCTCGTCCCGATCCCGCCCTTCCACCCGAAGGCGCGGGTTCCGGTCCCGGCGCCCACTGAGCCCTCCTCGACCTCTCCGGCGGTCGCGCCCTCGAGCGCTGCCACGACGTCCTCGGGAGTGATCGGGCGGGCCCGGATGTCGTTGAGCCCCCCGTCGTTCGTCTCCCCGACGACGGCGTTGAGGGAGCGGACGCCCTCCATCCCCTCGCGGTCGAGCATCCAGCCGACCATCGCGTCGGCGGCCTTCCAGACGCAGAGGGTACAGGTCAGCAGGATCGGTGTCTCCAGTTCGCCGAGCTCCCGAACCTGTGTCACGCCGATCAGCTTGCCGTACCCGTTACCCACGAACATGGCGGCCGGTGGGCGGCTGAAGTACGGGTTGCCGTCGACGGGGTGGATCGCCGTGATGCCCGTCCGCACGTCGTCTCCCTCGACGACGGTGGCATGACCCACGCGGACTCCCGCGACGTCCGTGATGGCGTTGTCGTCGCCGGGCTGGAAGACGCCGATGCGCATGCCGAGGTCACGGGCGCGCGGTCGCTCGGAGCGGTCGGAGGCGGGGGACTGGGCCATGGCGGAGCTCGGCGTGGCGAGGGGCATCGCGAGAAGGGTGACCGCGGCGAGAAGCGGGATGGTCCGGCGCATCATGAGCCTCCGGGGGGCACGGTGTCGATGAGCAGAAGCAGAAGCAGGGCCGGCTGGTAGAGTAGGGAGCCGAGGAAGACCCGTCGGGCCGCCGAGACGGTCATCTCCTTCGCGGTGGGGACCGCCACCGAGATCATGGCGATTCCCATCAGGAACGCACCGGCCGCGTAGATCCACCCGGTGAGACCGAGGAGGGTCGGGAGCAGACTGACGATGAGCAGCGAAATCGAGTGGTAGACCAGATGCCGACCGAGGCGCCGGCCTTCGGGGTCGGTCGGGGGAGCGAGGAAGAAGCCGACTTCGAGGTAGTCTTCCCGCAGCAGCCATGCGAGACCCAGGACGTGCGGCAGCTGCCACAGGAAATAGATCGAGAAGAGCACCAGGCCCCCGATCTCGATACCACCGGTCGCGGCGCTCCATCCGATCAGCGCCGGGAAGGCGCCCGGCACCGCGCCGACCAGCGTGGCCAGGTACGAGATCCGCTTCAGCGGCGTGTAGGCACCGATGTAGAGCGCGGCGGACAGGGCGGTCAGAACCGCCGGCAGGATGCCCACGGTGGCGCCCAGCCACCCGACGCCCAGCGCGATCAGGAGCGCGGAGAACGCCAGCGCCGGCCCGGGCTCGAGACGGCCCGAGGGGATCGGGCGTGAGCGGGTCCGCTTCATTCGCGCATCCAGATCGCGCTCGACCCACTGGTTCATGGCGAGCGCGCCGCCGGTAGCGACGCCCGTGCCGCCCAGCACGTGCAGGACTGGGATGAAGTCCGGTCGTCCGGAGGCGGCGACGTAGTAGCTGACCGCCGCGGTCACGGCCACGAATCCGGCGATCCCCGGCTTCGTGAGCTCGTACAGGGCCTGCGGCAGGGTGCGCTCGTCGACGTCCGCACGTCCCCCCTCTTGGGGTGTGGGTGCGTCGGCGTCGGCTGCGGGGTTGTCGGCCACGTGGGGCGTCATGAGCGCGGATCGAGAGGAAAGTCCTGTAATTTCATGCGTGGCAACGGAGAAACAAAGCCGTCGGACGGACCGTACCACTCCGTATGGACACCGGCCGAAGGGAGATGAGCCACGACCTCGACCTCGAGGAGCGGCGCGCGAGCGAGCGAACGCGCTGGCGCTGGGCCCTGCTGGTGTCCTCCGGGGTGCACGTCGGGATCTTTCTTCTTCTACTCCTCGGCCGACCTCCCATTCCACCCTCGCCGTTTTCCGCGGCGGGACCGCGGGCCCAGGACGACCGTGCGGCCGCCGGAGGAATGCAGGTGGTGACCATCCAGGCGCCGCCCGAGCGGGAGATCGTGCGGCCCCCGCCCCCCGTCATCACCCCGTCGCTCGAGACCGTCGAGACCGTGGACTTCGACGAGGTGCCGCAGCTGGAGGTCCAGGAGGCGCAGAGGGCGGGGGAGCTCCCGCTTCCCGATGTCGGACCGGGTGTCGAGCGGGGACAGGGAGAGGGCGACGGCGGCTCCTCGGAGGAGGGCCGCTTCCAGATGATCCCCCCGTCACCGCGCGGGATGATCATCCCTCCGACGAACCGGAACCTGCGGGGGAGCGAGGTCGAGGTGTGGGTGTTCGTGGACGAGCGGGGGCGCGTCGTCGCCGACTCGACCCGGCTGGACCCTCCGACACGCGACGGCGACTTCAATCGCCGGCTGATGCGCGAGGCTTCCGAGTGGGTTTTCACGCCCGCCCGTCGCGGTGAGGAAACGATCGCCGCGTGGTTTCCCTACCGCATCTCCATGTAGCGGAGTCGTCGTATCGCGTGCTCCGGTCCGCCGGCGTCAGCGGATCAGCACGAGGCCCCGGGGGCCCGCCAGACCATCGAGAATGGTCTCCATCGGGCCGCCCGCGAGCGGCCTGCGCCGGATCACGTTGTCGCGGTTGTCCCCCCAGTAGAGCATGTCGGCCACCGAGTCGACGGCGAGGAAAGAGGGGTGCGTCCCCGCATCCCTGAGCCATACGGACAGCTCTCCGGAAATGAGGTCGATCCGGTAGATCACCCCCAGCTCGGCGTCCGCCACGAGGGCGGCCTCCTCGCCGGGGACCAGCGCGATGCCGTACGGCGCGTCCAGTCCGACCGCCAGGTTCCGCCGGTCGTTCAGGCTGTCCATTGCCTCCGACTCCACACGCCCGGTTCCCCGATCCACCCAGTAGAGTCTCCGCTTGTCCGGGTCGATCGCGATCTGGCGGGGGGCCTCGAGTCCATCCACCACGGTCTCGACCTCGCCACCTCCGAGGTCCAGCCGATGGATCGCGTTCGTGCCGTAGTCGCTCCAGTAGAGCGTGTTGTCCACGGCCAGGTACTGCACCGCATAGGCGGAGTCGAGGCCCGCCACCGGCAGGTCGGAGAGGGATGCGTCGTTCCACCGTCCGAACTGGATGCGGTCGCCCTCCCGGGACGCCCAGTAGACGATGCCTTCCGCCCGATCGAGCGTCAGGCCACGTGCGGACTCCGCGAGGTTCGGCCGCACGACGTCGGCCTCGGAGGCCCCGGGGTCGAGGCGCATCATGCGACTGACATCGTCCGCCGCATCGACGAACAGGATCGTGGGCCGATCCATTCCGGTGTCGGATCCGGCATCGGCGCACGCGGCGGTCACCGCGGCGAGCGCGAGGCAGGGAAGGAGGTGTCGGCGCAGGATCATGTCGAGCACATCCGGGTGCGGGTCGTGGGGCACTCCTCGGCGGAACGGCCGAAGTCGGAGAAACGATATCCATACGTCCGGGCCACCGGAACCCGTGCCCGGGTGCAGGGGTCGTCTCGCGCATGACTCGCCTGCGGATGCTCCCCGTTCTGATCGCCCTGTTCCTCTTCGTCCCCGGCGGGCTCGTCCCCGGCGGGCTCGCCCCCGACGCGCTCGAGGCGCAGGAGGAGCCGGCACCCGGTGTCGGGGGTGAGGTGGGGCGTCTGTCGGCCGCACTCGAGGCCTCCAGGCGGGATCATCTCTGGCGCGTCGCCATCTGGGGCGGGGCCAACGTCGCCCTCGGGGTCGGTCTGCTCGCGGGCGCGACCCGCGATCGGACACCGAGGCGGTTCGGGTTCGGTGTGCAGTCCGCCGCATGGGGTGCGATCAACCTCGGCATCGTCGGCGTCTCGATGCTGTCCGGCGACCCGGAGATCGCCACGACGCTGCCGGCCGCGCTCTCCGCGGAGAACGGGTGGTCCGACGTCCTGCTGGTGAATCTCGGCCTGAACGTCGGCTACATGGGTGTCGGCACCGCGCTGGCGATCGCGGCGGGGCGTGGCCTCTCGCGCCCGGAGGAGGTTCGGGGGCATGCGTACGGCGTCATCCTGCAGGGCGCGGGACTGTTCGTTCTGGACGGGATCGCGTGGCTCGCGAGCCGGGGTCGCCTCGACACCCTGATGGAGATGGCCTCGTCGGCGCGGCTGGGCGTTCTGCCGCTCGACGCCGTAGATCCGGCGTCCGGGGAGGCCGTGCGGGCCGTGTCGATCGCGATCGGGCTCCCGATCGGCTAGGCGAGTCGCCGGAGTCGCCCGAGCGCTTCGGTCGTGTCGAGCCAGACGTCCACCTCGTCGAGGCGGCGGCGCACCTCCTGCGACCTTCGCAGCTCGAGGTCGAAGGGGTGGAGCCCGAGTCGAAGGGGCCGCCCCGTGCGCCTCGCGAGCTTCACCTGCAGGGCGTTGAAGGCGCCGAGCGCGACGTCCCGCCACCGGGTGTCCGCCTCGAAGCCGATGAGTGGCGTGGCATGGAATCGGCGGGTCTCCAGGTCGTGGTATCCCCACTGCACCTCGACCGCGCGATACCCGAGGTCCGCCAGCGCCCGGGGGGACACGGCACCCAGGGCCCACGCCGGCGGCACGTAGAAGGTGGGGACCGGCAGACCGTGTGTCTCGAACCACGTCCGGCCCCGCGCGACCAGATCCATCACCTCCGTCCGGGACGCCGAGAGGTGCTCGGCCTGATCCCGAGAGACGACGGTGCCGTGGAGACGGTGATACAGGGTCCGCGGGGTGCGCCGGTGAACCCACCCGTGGCCCGCGAGTTCATGGCCTCGCGTGGCCCACGACTTCAGTCGCTCGATCCCCTCCGGTCCCCAGTCGAGACCCGGCACCACGAGCAGACTCACTCGGGGCGCCTCGGGCTCGAGCAGCCCGAGCAGCGTCTCGATCCGGTCGAGGGTGTCCGGACGCACATCGTGGATCGTGGGATGCGCATACAGCGGGTGCGCACACAGCGGATGCGTGGTCATGGCCAGGAGCTACCTCGCCTGGTCCGCCGTCCGGGTGAGGACGGCGAGCCAGTGCTCGACGGTTCGATCGGACAGCGCTCGCGAGCCCTCCCGCGCGCGACGGGCCAGCGCCTCGACCTTCGCCGGCCCGAGCGCGCGGACGCGCTCGAGGGTGTCCGCGAGCCGTTCGTCCTCCTTCATCACCACGATCCCGGGCTGCAGCGTCGACCACCGGGTGAGCCCGCAGTTGCGGGACACGATCGCCGGTCGCCCGCGGATCATGGCTTCGAAGGCGGCGCTGCCGAACGTCTCGTACCTCGAGGGAAGCACGATCGCATCCGCGCCGTCGATCCGCCGCCGCACCTCGTCGCGGTCCACCCAGCCGAGCACGTCGACGTTCGCGAGCTCCCGGGATCTCGCGTCGACCTCCGAGCGCAGGGGCCCGTCCCCCGCGAGAACGAAGTCCACGTCCGCGTGTCGCTCCGCGGCTTCGAGGATCTGCCCCAGCTCCTTTTCCGGGGCGAGGCGCCCCACGAACACGATGGTCTCGATCGTGGTCGGAAGCTCCGGCAGGGGCGCGTCGAGGAACGCGCGGGGGACCGGGGTGCCCACGAGGGACACGCGACGGGCCCCACCCGTCCGCGCGGCCTCGATGAGCCGCTCGTTGTGCACCAGCACCACGTCGCCGAATCGGAAGAGCAGGCGGTCCCACATCGCGACGACCCGTTGCGCGGCGGAGCCCATGCCGAACCGCTCCCAGTACATCTCCAGAAGCCGGTCGATCTGCGTGTGGTAGCCGATGCAGACGCCGGCTCCGATACGGCGCGCCATGAAGATGGACAGAACCCCGTACAGCCACGGCGTCGCGGCGACCACGACGTCGGGCCGAAATCGGCGGAGGTCGTCGTGGAGCCGGGCCGGCGAGGGGAGGTAGAGCTTCTGCGTGGGGTCGCCCGGCATCGGCACCTCGAGCCCCGCGTAGTCGGGGTCGGGAGCCTGGGGGGGCGCGAAGAGCGCGACCCCCTCCACGTGATCCCGCAGGTTCGCCGCGAGGTCGTCGTAGTACGTTCCCACACCGTTCCGGCCCGGAATCGCGTCCGAGACGAGCGCGACTCGCAACGTCGACGCACGCTCGACGAGTGCGCGTTCTGCATCGGCGTCCGCGATGGGTACGGGAATCGCGGGATCGACCTCCACCGACCCGAGGGGCACGTCCGTCATGGCGACGAGCCCGTCGGGGGCGGACGGCCGAAGCCGAACCGAGTCACGAGGTGTGCGAAACGTGATGCCACGAGGGCTTCGTCCAGGCCGTAGTCGGCGAGATGGTAGGAGTGACGGCTCGAGTGGGTGCGGACGTTCGCGGCCCGCCGTTCCAGGGCCGCGACGAAGTCTGGATCCGGGAACCACCCGAACCGATCGTACACGGCCGTGACGCTCCCCCGCAGGTCCGCGCGGACATCCCGGAGCACGAGGGCCTGATACGTATCCTCCGCGTACCGACCTTCGAAGGCCAGCAGGCGGCCCGAGAAGTCTTCCAGCATGGTGACGAATCGATCCCGGTACGCCGGGTGGGCCGGCGACCATCCGAAGATCCGGGCCCCGTCCTCCAGGGAGCTCAGCAGGGAGGGCACGACCTTCCGTGGGTCCCGTACGCAGCCGATCACCCGCCCGTCCGGGAATTCCCTCAGAAGAGACTCGACCAGCGGCGTGAAGCTGGGGTTCTTGCTGAGAAGGCGCAGGTCCTCCGGCGACTCGTGCAGATGACGCTGCACCATCCGCCGATACCCCAGGGTGATCGACCGTCGTGCCGCTTCGGGCCAGTCGTCGACCCGCGTGAGGGCCCACACCCGGTCGGAGCGCGGGAAGGGGACGACCAGCAGGAAGCACGCGAACATCGGCCAGAGCAGCAGATAGTCCTCCTCCGGCTGGTCGAATCGCACCGGGTGCACCTCGTCCATGAAGGAGAACAGCACCCCCTGCACCCCTTCGAGGACGCGGGCACCGACGCCCCCGAGCGTCCGGTCCACTCGCACGAGCGTGGCCAGCAGACGCCGCTCGCAGATCGCCGGCGCCAGGACGAGCTGCCAGAGACGCAGGGAGGTGAACCGCGGATCGTCGGCCAGGATCTCCTGCATCTGGCTCGTACCGCTCCGCGGAAGTCCGACGATGAACAGCGGTTCGCGGACCGGGACGTCCCGGTAGCCGGGATACCAGATCTCGTCGAGCAGCAGCGCGAGAAGGTGGACCGCATACACCAGCAGCAGCAGGGGCACCGCGACCGCCAGTGCGGCCAGACGCCCGACACCGAAGGGCCCGGCCAGCAGACCCCGCGTCAGGTGGGCCGGGAATCGCAGCAGGCTGGCAATCACCGACTCACTCGCCACCGGCCAGCGAGTCGACCCAGGCACGCATCAGTCCCTGAGAGTCCGTGATGGAGGCGAAGTCGCCCTGAACGGCCTGGAGCAGGATCCATCCCCCGGCGAACAGCAGCGCGACCCCGGCCCCGAGCAGGACCACCTTTCGCCACAGTGGGTCGAGGACCCGACCTCCGTGCGACGCGATCCAGGCGAGGGACAGCGCGGAGCCGATGTTGGTCGCGAACAGCACGACCAGGAAGGCGGCGCCGTAGAGCCGGTCCTGGGTCCAGGCGCGGAGGAAGAGGGGCGAGGCGATCGACAGCCAGAAGAGCCAGGGGGCCGGGGAAAGGCTGGTGCTCACGACCACGTGCCAGAGGCGAACCGTCGGGGGTGCGCCGTGCACCTCCGGCGGTGTGTAGCCGGGGCGGTGCTTCCACAGCAGCAGACCCCCGATCCCGATGACGGCCGCGCCTCCGACGATGCCGATCGCCGAGAGTGCGGTCGCGCTCAGCTGCGTGAGGATCAGGCTGGTCACGAGCAGCGGAACCAGGTCCGTGAACAGCGGTGCCGCAGCGAGCGGGACCGCGGCCCGGAATCCGCGCTCGAATCCGGTGGCGGCGACCATCGTGGTGTAGGGACCCGGCGCCATACCGGCGAAGATCCCCAGGATGAAGGCCGTCAGAACGGCGGTCGCCATGCGGTCAGCCCCAGAAGGCCAGACGCAGCCGCTCGAGGAATGGGAGATCACCGTGGCCGCCGCTGCAGCTGGCCGGGTCCATCCGCTCGTTGTACTCGCCGGCGTCGCTCGCCACCCGGTCGAACCACTCGGTCCGCACCGTCTCCACGTCGGCGTCGGTCCACGCGATGAGTGCACGATCCTCGGATCTGACCACGCGGTTGGCGATCGACGGGACGACGAAGCCGTTCACCACGAAGACGAGGCGCGCGTCCCCGCCGTCCTCTCCCTCGATCAGGCGCCCGTCGGCGGACACCCTCTCGATACCGCCGACCAGCCGCTCGTCGAGGAACAGCCAGTCGTCCCCGAGGGCCAGTCCGAGGTTGGTGGCGAGATGCCCCCACGTCGCCCCGGGGTGATGGACATGCACGATGTCCGCGTTGTTCTCGTGGAGGTGAATGCGCTGGGACGGCTGGATGCCCTCGTCCCCCGCCGCGCACGCCGAGATCTCCTCCATGAAGCGGTCGCCGGACAGGTCGATGCGCTGGCCGTTTACCATCACGGCCCAGTTGGCGTGGTGATGGGTCGTCGGGTTCAACGGAGCGAGGGCCAGTCGTGCGAGGCCCAGCAGGAGGGCCCCCAGCAGGAGACCGAGTACGAACGGGCGCATGATCTGTACGGAGAGGGCGGAGGTCGGCGAGGTAGCGTGGAACCACCCGGAAGATCGGACCAATCTCCGCCGCACGACACCCTGGCCCGGGGATGCGGCCCGCGAGCACCGGATTTCGGCCTCGACCGCCTCGCATGCGGTGCGTGCGCCGCTCCGGTGTTCTAGCTTGGAGGCTCACCTCCACCTGAACGGCGGTCATGGCGGCTCCCCGCACCGGCAAACGGATCCTCTGGGTCGACGACGAGGTCGCACTCCTGCGCCCTCACATCCTCTTCCTGCAGGCGCGCGGGTATCATGTCGACGCCATCGCGAACGGCGACGACGGCCTCGAGCTGTTGCGGGAGCATCCCTACGATCTCGTGCTGCTGGACGAGCAGATGCCGGGTCGACGGGGCCTCGAGGTGCTCGAGATCCTCCGGCGAGAGGACCCCCACGCGCGCGTCGTGATGGTCACCAAGTCGGAGGAGGATCGCACCATGAAGGAGGCGATCGGCCGGCGGGTGGACGACTACCTCGTCAAGCCGACGTCGCCCCGTCAGGTGCTGTCGGTGGTGACGCGCATTCTCGAGGGGTCCGCCATCCGCCAGCAGCAGGTCGCCCAGGACTTCGCGGCCCGCTTCGGTCAACTGACGCAGCTCTGCCAGACCGCGGCGACGCCGCACGACTTCGCGGCCGTGTACCAGGAACTCGTCGACTGGCACATCCGGCTCGAGCGGGCGGGGGAGAAGGGGCTTCTGGATTCGGTCGATGCGATGTTCACCGACCTTCGTCGCGACTTCGGCACCTTCGTCTCCCGGACGTACCCGGGGTGGATGGACGGCACGCAGGAGCGACCGGACCTGTCCGTGGACATCGTCCAGCAGTGGCTGGTCCCCCTTCTGGGCGACGAGCCGGTGTACTTCGTCGTGCTCGACTGCATGCGGCTCGACCAGTGGCGCGCGATCGCCCCGCTGCTCGCTCCCTTCTTCGAGATCGAGGAGGATCTCCACTACTCGATCCTCCCCACGGCGAGTCCATACGCGCGCAACGCGATCTTCTCGGGCCTCTTCCCCGACGAGATCGCGGCCCAGCGCCCCGGGTGGTGGGACGCCTCGGACGACGAGGGATCGTTGAACGCCTTCGAGGACGAGCTCCTCGCCGAGCAGCTCGAGCGGATCACCGGCCGGCCGGTACCGATCCACTACGAGAAGGTCTTCACGGACCGGGGTGGGGGCCGGGTCGTGGGCCGGGTGCGCGGTGCCGCGAAGTCGGGCACCGAGGTGATCGCGCTCGTGTTCAACTTCGTGGACCTGATGACCCACGGGCGTTCCGAGTCGCCGATCCTGATGGAGGTCGCGAAGGACGAGGCCTCGCTGCGGGACCTGACCCGGCAGTGGTTCGAGCGCTCCACCGCGTTCACGGTGATCAAGGAGGCGGCCCGGACGGGGGCGAAGGTCGTGCTCACCACCGATCACGGATCGATCCTGTGTCAGCGGCCGACCACGGTCTTCGCCCGCAGGGACGCCACGTCGAACCTGCGCTACAAGTTCGGGCAGGACCTGCGGGCGGAGGACGACGAGAGCGTCTTCGGCACGTCCGAGGCCAACGAACTGCGACTTCCCTCGGGACGTCCCGGCACGACGTATCTGGTGGCGCTCGAGGACCACTTCTTCGTGTACCCGACGAAGCTGCGTGAATACCAGGCGCGCTACCGGAACTCCTTCCTGCACGGCGGCATCAGCCCGGAGGAGATGATCGTCCCGGTGGCAACGCTCACGCCCAGGCCGCGGTAGCGGTTCCCGGACTCATTCGTACGGTGAGGGTGCCGGCCGTACGCTCTCACCCGGCGCCGGTGCGCTCTCCCAGCACCGATTCGTAGACGGCGCGATTGCGCCGGACCATCACGGGCACCGACCGTTCCACCTTCACCCACGCGCGTCCGTCGGCGCCCATTCGCCGGCGGAGATCGGTGTCGCCGAGCAGCCGCATCAGCGCCTGCCCGAGTTCATCGGGGGCGTCTTCCTCGACCAGCAGCCCCGTGCGGCCGTCGACCATCGCCTCCGGAATCCCCCCGACGCGGGTCGCGACCACCGGGAGACCGGCGGCGGCAGCCTCGAGGAGGGCCACGCCGAGGCCCTCGGAACGCGCCGGATGCACGAGCACGTCGCAGCAGGGAAGGAGGGCGTGGAGGTCGTCGCGGAAGCCGGGCAGCCGTACGCGACCTCCGAGCCCTTCGCGTTGGACGCGGGTGGAGACGGCCTCGTGGCGGGCCCCTTCCCCGAACAGCAGGACGTGCGCCCGCGGCTCCGCGTCCAGCACCTCCGGAAGCGCGTCGAGGAGCACGTCGTGGCCCTTCCGGTCGACGAACTGCGCCACCATCGCGATGATCAGCGAATCATCGGGAAGGTCGAAGGATCGTCGCAGGTCCGCGCCGTCGGCGCAGTCGTCCGGGAGTGACTCCGCGTCGATCGCCGAGTGCACGGTCACGACCTGGTCCGGCGGGATCCCCTCGCCGATCAGCACGTCGCGGATTCCGTCGCTGACACTGATCACGCGATCGCAGCGGCCGTACTTGAGGCGCGCGATGAAGCCCGGCTCGGGAGCGGCGACGCGCCGCGTCAGCACCGTCGGAACGTCGGAGCGCCACGCGGCGAGCAGCCCGAGCGTGTCCGCCCCGCGACGTGAGTGGAGGTGCACCAGGTCGGGTTGCTCGTCCTCGATTCGGGCGCGGAATCTTCTCACGAACCCGAAGTCCGCCTCCCCGTGGAAGAGGAGGGGGATGGTCGGAAAGCCGCGCGAGTCGGCGGTCGCGAGGATGTCGCTGTCCTCCGGGGCCATCAGGATGGCGTCGTCGCCCATGGCGCGAAGACCGGCGACGAGGTGGAGTACCTGCACACCGGCGCCGTGGACGTGACGACGCGTCTCCAGGTGGAGGGTCTTCACGTTCCGGAGACTCCGTGGTCGGCGGTGCGGGCCGGGCGGGCTGTTCGAAGTGCCATGATCGGCGTGATGTCAGGTTCGAGCGGGAGGGCGGGTGTCGGGGCGTCCCTCGAGCAGATCGTCCACGTGTCCCATCACCTCGTCGGACGTGATGCGGTCCATGCACCACCAGGCGCCGTCACACGTGGGACCGGGACCTCGGGCGATGCACCGCACGCATTCGAGTTCGTCGTGACGGATGATACGGGTCACCGGGGTCGGAGGCACGACGTACGCCGCCGGCCCGAACAGACACACGGTCGGACGATCGTGGTAGTGGGCGACGTGTGTGAGTCCGGTGTCCACGCCGACCACCACGCGGGACTCCGCCACGATCGCCGCCGCGGCGCCCAGGGAGGTCGTTCCGACGAGGTCGACGAGTGCGCCGCTGCGGACCCCCTCGACGATCCGATCCGTCGCCTCTCGATCTCCCGGTCCGCCCAGCATCACGACGGGCGTGCCGGTGCGTTCGTGCAGCGCGTCGATCAGCGGGCCCCACCTGGACTCCTCCCAGTGCTTGAACGGCCGCGTCGTGTGGGGGATCGCCACCACGTACGGTCCGTCGACGCCCGCCTGCTCGAGGTGTTCGCGGGCCTCCAGCCTCGCCTCCTCCGACATGGGCGCTTCCAGGGTCCAGGCGCGCGAGTCGAGACCCATCCAGTCGGCCAGGTCGCGGAATTCGCCGCCGATGCGGTCGACGTCGGTGAGCCCGGGGAACTCGTGGGTGAAGAAGATGCCGCTCCCCTCCTTCACGGCATGACCGATCCGCACCGGCGCGCCGGTCAGCCACGCGAGCAGTCCGCTTCGGAGCATCCCGTGCAGATCGACGACGATGTCGTACCGGCGGCTGCGAAGCTTTCTTCGAAACGCGAGCGCCTCTCGGGCGAGGCCGACCAGCCGTCCCGAGCGGAGCAGCCGCTTCCACCGACTTCGATCCCATACGATCAGCCGGTCGATGGCCGGATGACCCTCTGCCATGTCCGCGGCGGGGCGCTCGATCGCCCAGTCCACCTCCGCATCGGGCCAGCGGCGGCGCACCAGATCCGCGAACGGAAGGGCGAACAGGACGTCACCCCGTGCGCTGAGCCGGATGAGCAGCACGCGCTTCGGCTGCTCCGGAAGCTCGGGGGGCGGGGGAGGCGGGCCGCCGGTGTACGGTCGGGTCACGGATACGGAGCGGAGTGGGTGCTTCGGTGAGTCCGGGTCGGGTCGAAGCCGGGCGGGGGCGGAGGGCCGAGCGCGTTCGCGGCCCGGCGCGTTGGCACCCGCGCCGGATACGGCCATCATTCTAACATGATCCGCCCACTCGACGCCGCCTACGCGGCCCTCCTGGGCGTCACGTCACCGGTCTGGGGCTTCCCTCTCCTCCGCACCGGAAAGTGGCGGACGGACTGGAAGGGCCGACGTGGATTCGCACCCTCGATTCCTCCGGACCCGCGACCCACGGTGCTCCTCCACGGGGTCAGCGTGGGTGAGGTCGTGGCGGCGGAGCCCCTCGTGCGACACCTCGCCTCGGAGGGGGTGCGCGTGGTCATCTCGTCGACGACGAACACCGGAATCGCGCGCGCTCGAGCGCTCTTCGAGCCCGACCACGAGGTCGTGCGGTTCCCGCTCGACTTCAGCTGGATGGTGTCCCGGTTTCTCGACCGGATCCGCCCCGATGCGGTGGCGCTGCTCGAGCTCGAGGTGTGGCCGCATTTCACGCGCGAGTGCGAGGCGCGGGGCATTCCGGTGTCGGTCGTGAACGGCCGGCTGAGTGCGTCGAGCTTCCGTGGGTACCACCGCCTCCGGCAGCTCCTGGCGCCCTCCTTCCGGCGACTGGCGGCCGTGGGCGCGCAGAGCGACACCTACGCGGAGCGGTTCGTCCGGATGGACGTCCCGCCCGATCGCGTGGAGGTCACCGGGACGATGAAGTGGGACGTCGAGCTTCCCGACGACCTCGCCGCGAGGGCGCGCGCGCTGCGCGCCGACATGGGCATTCCGGCGGATCGGCCGGTCGTCGTGGCGATCTCCACCGGGCCCGACGAGGAGGCGCAGCTCGTCGAGGCGACGCCGGAGGGCGTGACGCTGGTGGTGGTACCGAGAAAGCCGGAGCGCTTCGAGGAGGTCGCGCGGCTCGCGGACTGGATACGCCGCTCGGAGCACCGGGGCGAGGTCGGCCCATCCGCCCGGCATGCGACCGATCCGCTGGACGTGCCGTCCGGCGCACCCGCTCGGGCCTCGCTGCCCGAACGACCCGCACGGGACGGTCCCTTCCTGATCGACACGATGGGGGAGGCGGAGGTGGCGACCGCGCTCGCCGACGTCGTGGTCGTGGGGAGAACCTTCGACGGGCTCGGTGGGTCGAACCCGATTCCGGCCGCCGCGCTCGGCAAGCCCATCGTCTCCGGCCCGGACCACCACAACTTCGCGGAGGTGACCGAGGCGCTCGCCCCCGCGATCCGGATTCTGGGCGACCTTTCCGATCTGCCTGCCGTGTTCGGCGCGACCGACGAGCTGGCGCGCATGGCCGAAGCCGGCCCCCGGATCGTCACGAGGGAGCAGGGCGCCACCGGGCGGAATGCCGCGATCGTTCGCCGGATGCTGTCCAGCCGCACTCCCCGTTAGCTTCTCGTCGTGAGCCTCTACTTCCGCATCCTCGGATACCTTCGCCCGCACGCCGCCGTGTTCACGGTCGGCGCCCTGGCGACGTTCGCCTTCGCCGGACTCGACGCGGCGACGTATGTGCTGCTGATCCCGTTCGTCAGCGCGCTGTTCGATCAGGGACGGGCGCCCGGGGCCGGGGAAGGCGCCTCCAACGCCATGGATCGGTTCCTCGACGCCACCATCTACCGGTGGATCGATCTGGACGCGACCGCGCCGGAGGCCAAGCTCGTCGCCGTGCAGCAGGTGATCCTCCTGATCCTGCTGGCCTTCCTCCTCAAGAACATCTTCGACTTCCTCCGCGGCTACCTGATCGCGCGGGTCGAGCAGGGCGTCACGCGGGATCTGCGGCGCGAGGTCTATGATCACCTGCTCGAACTCGATCTCGCCTTCTTCGGGCGGACGAAGATGGGGCAGATCGTCTCGCGTCTGACCCACGACGTCGAGCAGCTCCGGACGCTGCTCGCCCGCGAGTTGGCCAAGATCCTCTCGGCGATCTTCGAGTTCCTGGTCGCGGTCGTGGCGATGGTGGCGATCTCGTGGCAGCTCACGCTGGCGGCCTTCATCGTGATCCCCGGCACGATGGGGATATGGGGGCCACTGGTGAAGAAGCTCCGGCGGGGCGACCGGCGCGTGCTCGACCTGGCGGGAGACGTGAACGGGCACATCCAGGAGACGCTGTCCGGCATTCGGCTCGTGAAGTCGTCCGGAGCCGAGCGGCTCGAGCGGGAGCGCTTCCGCAACCTCACCGGTGACTACTTCCGAACCTTCGTCCGCACCGAACGCTGGCGTGCGCCCGCCGCTCCCATGACGGAGATGCTCGCGGCGATCGGTACCGTGGTCATCCTCTGGATGGGTGCGAACCTCGTTCTTTCGGACCAGGCGCTCACCGGCGCACAGTTCGTCGGGTTCCTCGCGCTCTCCCTCAAGCTCTACTCGCCGGTGAAGTACGCGGCCAAGTTCCCGGCGCTCGTGCAGCCCGGACTGGTGGGCGCGGAGCGGGTGTTCGAATTCCTCGACGCTCCCGCGGAGATCCACGACCGCACCGGTGCACTGCCGTTCCCGAACCTCGAGCAGGGCGTGCGGTTCGAGGACGTCAGCTTCGCCTATCGGGAGGGTGAACCCGTCCTGCGCGGCATCGACCTGGACATCCCCGCCGGCACCGTCACCGCTCTGGTCGGGCCCAGCGGCGCGGGAAAGACCACGCTGGTCGATCTGCTGGGGCGCTTCTACGACGTGACCGACGGACGCATCTCGATCGACGGCGTGGACCTGCGCGACATCCGCATCGAGGACCTCCGCGCCAGCCTCGGGATCGTCTCGCAGGAGACCGTCCTTTTCCACGACACCGTGCGCGCCAACATCGCCTACGGTCGCCCCGACGCGACCGACGCGGCCGTGGAGCAGGCTGCCCGTGCCGCCAATGCTCACGGGTTCGTGACGGCGCTCCACGAGGGATACGACACCGTCGTGGGAGAGCGGGGAACCGAGCTCTCGGGCGGTCAGCGGCAGCGCATCGCGATTGCTCGTGCCCTGCTCCGGGATCCCCCGATCCTGATCTTCGACGAGGCCACCAGCGCGCTGGACACGGAGTCCGAGCGGCTGGTGCAGGATGCCATCGAACGACTCCTCGAAGGACGGACCGTGTTCGTGATCGCGCACCGGCTCTCCACGATCCAGCGCGCCGACACGATCGTCGTGCTGGACGAGGGCCGGGTCGTCGAACAGGGCCGGCACGACGAGCTCCTGGCTTCCGACGGGACCTACGCGCGTCTCCACGAGATGCAGTTCCGGGAGACCCCCGCGTCGGCCGGGTGACCCGGACCGGGATCGCGCCGTGAATCCGACGCTCAGACACCGCCTCGAGTACGGCGCCTATCGCGGCCTGCGCGGGGTCCTGACGCTCCTTCCGGAGTCGCTGGCCCGCTCGCTCGGATCCGCCCTCGGCTGGTTCGCCGGCAGCGTGCTCGGGATCCGGCGGGAGGTGGTGCGGCAGAACCTCCGCATCGCGTTTCCGGAGGTGTCGCCCGCCGAGCTCCGGCGGCTCGCCCGTCGGTCGTGGATGCACCTCGGACGGGAGGCGGTGGCCACCTTCCGCCTCGCCGCCGAGACCCCGGAGTCGATCCGGAGTCGAATCGACCGCTGGGAGGGGTGGGAGCAGTTCGAGGCGCGGGTGGCCGAGGGGCGCGGCGTGATCGCCGTGACGGGTCACTTCGGGAACTGGGAGATGGCGGGTGCGGCGGTGGCCGCCCGTGGAATTCCCGTCGACGGGGTCGCCACGCGCCAGCGCAATCCCCTCTTCGACCGCGACCTCGTCGAGACCCGCGGGCGGCTCGGGATGAACATCGTGGTGCGCGACGAGGCTCCGAGGCGCATTCTTCGGGGTCTGCGAAAGGGCCATGTCGCGGGGATCGTCGGAGACCAAAACGTGGCCGTCGGGGGTATCCTCGTCGACTTCATGGATCGTCCGGCCGTGACCGCTCGCGGAGCGGCGGTGTTCGCCCTTCGAACGGGTGCGCCGCTCTTCGTCGGACACGTCGTCGCCCTGCCCGGGTCCCGGTGGCGCTACCGGTTCGCGGTCGAGGAGGTGACGATTGAACCGAGCGGAGACTTCGACGAGGACGTGCGTCGACTGACACAGGCGCACACGGAGCTGCTCGAACAGGCGGTCCGGAACGATCCGGAGCAGTACTTCTGGCCGCACAAGCGGTGGAAGGAACGAACGACGACCCAATGATCCAACCGATATGATCTACGTCTGCATTCCCACGCGGGACGAGGCCACGACGCTCGGTCCCCTTCTCTGGAAGGTGCGCCGCGTGTTCGGGGCTCTCGAGCGTGACTTCCACCTCATCGTCTTCGACGACGCCTCCTCCGACGATACCGACGAGGTGCTGACCCGGTACGAGGGCACGCTCCCCCTTACCGTGATCCGGTCGGACGACCGGGTCGGGTACGGTACGGCGGTGGATCGGCTGCTCCGGGCCGCCGTGGATCACTCGGACTACCCGAAGCGCGACGCCGCGCTCGTGCTCCAGGCCGACTTCACCGACGACCTCGACGCGATCGAGGAGCAGGTGAAGACGCTGGAGGGGGGTGCGGACATCGTGGCCGGGGCCGTTCGGGAGTGGACGCCCGCCACGACGCCGAAGGGCGTGGCGTGGGCACGCCGACTCGCCCCCTGGGTCCTCGGTCCGGCGCTCCGGACCGCGCCGGCCGACCCGTTGACGGGCTTCCGCGCCTACCGACTCATCGTCATCGACAAGGCGCTGCGAGGCGACGACGGGCCCATCGCGGAGTCCGACGAGCCGTGGGTCGCGAATCTCGAGACCCTTCACCGTCTCGCGCCGAATGCGCGTCGGATCGAGGAGGTCGACGTGCGGATGCGGTACGAGCGGCACGCGCGCGAGTCCCGCTTCCGCGCCCCCCGAGCCCTCAAGGCCCTCTTCGCCTTCCGGGACCGGCGATGGCCCACCGACTCGGGGGGGGATGCGTGAGGGCCCTCGCACTCGCGCTGTTCGGTGCGTGCGCGTTCGCCTTGTGCGCGGGGCCTCTGCTCGGCCAGGGGAATCCGGGCGAGAGCCCCGGCATCAGCCTGCCGGGCGAACTCCGGACCACCGAGCCACCCGATGTGCCGTTCGGTCCCGGTGAGGATCTGCTCTACCAGGTGAAACTCGGGATCTTCAGCGTCGGTGAGGGTCATCTGCGCGTTCTCCCCCGTGACACCATACGGGGTCGCCGCGTCTACCCGCTCGAGCTCACGCTGGACGGGAGCGCGATGTTCGGGACCCTCAAGGTCCGCGACCTGTTCCAGTCGTGGATGGACGTCCACACGCTCTCCTCGCTGCGCTTCCGGAAGGACCAGCACGAGGTCAGCTACAAGAGCAGGAAGTGGTACGAGATCTTTCCGGAGGAGGAGAGGTGGGAGCGAGCCGAGCCGGAGGTGGACGAGTCGGGGGAGACCCTCACCGACCAGCCGCTGGACGAGATCGGCTTCCTCTTCTTCATCCGGACGCTGGATCTCGAGGTGGGCGAGGAATATTCCTTCGACCACTACTTCAAGGAAGACGGAAATCCCGTGGTGCTCAGGGTGCTGAGGCGAGAGGTGAAGGAGGTGCCGGCGGGTACGTTCCGGACGATCGTGGTGCAGCCGATCATCCAGACGGACGGGCTCTTCTCGGAGGGCGGTGAGGCCGAGGTCTACCTGACGGACGACGACGAGAAGCACATCGTGCATCTCCGCTCGAACATCCCCGTCGTGGGGTCGATCTCGCTGAATCTCAAGCAGATCCGCGATCCGTCGTCCGAGGGTCTCGAGAGTCGCGTGACCGGGGACGGCGGGTGAGCCCCTCCCTTCGCAGGATCCGACTCAAGGGCGCATGGCTGCTCGTCATCCCCTTCATCTGGTTCGCGACCCCCACGCCCCAGACACTCGCGATCGGCGGCGTGATCTCGGCGCTGGGCCTGCTGATTCGTACGCTCTCGGCCGGGTATATCCACAAGGACGACACGCTCACCACCACCGGGCCGTACGCGCACACCCGAAACCCCCTCTACCTGGGAAGCTTCCTGCTCGGGCTGGGGGTCGTCATCGCCGGCGCGAACTGGCTGTTCGTGGCGCTGTTCCTGGTGTTCTTCGGCACGGTCTACACCGCGTCGATCCGGGACGAAGCGGCCTTCCTCGCGAAAGAGTACGGCGAGAAATACGAGGCCTACGCCGACGAGGTGCCTCTCTTTGTCCCGCGGCCCACGCCCTACCGGGGCGGTGGGGTCGACAGCCGTCCGGAATTCTCCGCGGCGCAGTGGTGGAGGAACCGCGAGTACGAGGCGCTCCTCGGTACCGTGGCCGGGTTCGCCGCGCTGGCCGCCCGGATGTACTTCCGCGGAGGCTGACGCCCGTCAGGACTCCACCGGCGTCCCGGCTCCGGGCTCCTCGTCGGTCTCCCACAGGTACAGCACCGGCCCGTCGTGCCACGTCCCTTTCACCTGGATCCGGAAGGTGTAGGTCCCGGCCTTGGGAAAGACGACGTCGGTGAGCGGCTCGATGTAGTAGGTCCGCGGTGCCGGACCGGTCGGGTCGGTGTCCGCCACCTCCGTGTAGCCACTGCCTTCGAGCGACGGATTGCCGTCTGGATCGAGCAGCTGGACCTTGAAGGTGTAGCGCCCGTGGTCCTCCCGATCCCACTCGACGATCGTGACCAGCGTCAGCTCGTGCTTGGCGGGAAATCCGGGGGCGTAGAGGTCGTTGTACTGACCCTCGATGAACAGGCGGCCGTCGGACTGCTGTACGGCTCGGTCACAGACGCAGGAGAGAAGGAGCTTCATCGGCTCGTGTCGAGAGGTGTGGTGTCGAAGGCTCCCTCGGCGAAGTCGGCGCCGAGGTCGACGACTCGATACCGCTCGGTCACCCGCATGATCCCCTGGGGGAATTCGACGCGCTGTCGTCGGACCGTCGGACGTCCCTCCTCGAACTCCAGTGCGAAGGCGCCGGCCGGCTGTCCCGAGACCGTGATCGAGCGGAAGACGGAGGCGGCAGCCGCTCCCTCCGGAGCCCCCTCCATCATGCCTCGATCGTCGGTCGTGCCCACGGTCACCCACTCCCGTACGCCGCCGTCCGCGTGGTCCGGGGGTGCACCGCCGACGAGGCGCGCCAGATTGTGGAGGACGCCCATGCGGGTGAAGCCGATCCCGAGCGCCGGACGGAGCATGTCGGGTGTCGGGACTCCGTTCTCGCCCCCCGTCCAGAACATCCGGTTTCCGTCCGAGATCAGCGTCACGTCGATCTGCTCGCCCGCGAAGGTGCCGGCCGCCTCGATGCGCGCCCGCCCGGAGCGACCCAGAAGCAGGGTCCCGAACAGGTCCGCGCGGACGGCGCCCTCCGCGACCACATCGAAGGTGATCCGGACAGGCGTGGTTCCCCCACCCAGCACCTCCTCCAGCGCCGCGAAGGCCTCGTCCGGGGACGCGCCCGCAAGCTCCGCAGATCGATCGGATACGGTGTCGGCGCAGCCGGCCGCGACGATCATCACGGCCGCCGTCGCCCACCTCGAGAGTCCGAGTGCCCTTCCTCTCGGCATGGTCTTCATGCGTCCCGCTCCCGGTCGGGTCCGATCGTGCCCCAGCCCCCACCACCGGGGGATCGGATCGACACGACGTCTCCCGACAGCAGATCCAGTGTGGTCTTGGAGGGAAGTTCGTGCTCTCTGCCCTCCGCGTCGACGTGCGTGCAACGACCCGGTCGTCCGGCCGCACCCCCCTCGGCGCCGGCGGGCCCGTCGATCCGACGCTCCGTCAGAAGGCCGACGCGGGCATCCGCCAGAAGGCGGAGCTCGCGGATCAGTCCATCGCCACCGCGATGACGACCCTGTCCGCCGGAGCCTCGTCGCACCGCGTAGCGCTCCACGCGGAACGGATATGCGTGCTCCAGCGCCTCCACCGGAGTGTTCAGCGAGTTGGACATGTGGCTGTGCGCTCCCGTCATCCCGTCCCGACGGGGCCCCGCTCCGATCCCGCCGCCCATGGTCTCGTAGTACGCGAACGATCGGCCGGTGCGCGGGTCGATGCCCCCCACGGTCAGGTTGTTCATCGTCCCCTGGGACAGGGCCGGAACGAGGTCGGGCAGGGCCGGCTGAAGCGCGCGCAGCAGGACGTCGGTGATGCGCTGGGACGTCTCGACGTTTCCGGCGGCCACGCTGGCCGGCGGCAGCGCGTCGACGATCGATCCCGGGCGCGTCCGGAGGTCGACCGCCCCGAGCGATCCCCCGCCCGCGGGCAGCGGAGTATCCAGCAACGCCTCGGCGAGACATCGCAGGACGTACCGGGTGGCCGACTCCGTGATGGCCCGTACCGCGTTCACGCCCCCCGTGGTCTGGTCGACGGATTCCCGGAAGTCCACGCGCATCCGATCTCCCGACACCTCGATGCGCACGCGGATCTCCAGCGGGCCCGATCCGAACCCGTCCGTCTCCACCACGTCGGCCGCCGTCCAGGTCCCGTCCGGGATCCCATCGATCGCGGCGGCGACGAGCCGGTCCGCGTAGGCCAGAAGGGCCGACATGGCGGCGCGGGTCTCCGCCGCGCCACGCCGCGCCAGGATCTCCCGGAAGCGCGTGGCACCCGCGTACAGGGCGCCGAGCTGGGCGTCGAGGTCTCCCTCGCGCTCGTCCGGCGTGCGCACGTTGGCGAGCACCAGTCGCCAGACGTCGTCGTTCCGCTCGCCGTCCTGCATGAGGCGAACCGGCGGGATCCGAAGGCCCTCCTGGACGATTTCCCGCGCGAGCGGCATCGACCCCGGAGCCATCCCGCCGACGTCGGAGTGGTGCGCCCGGGCGGCCACCCAGGCGGTCGGGTCGTCCATCCCCTCCTCGTACACGGGTGCGACCACCGTGATGTCCGGCAGATGGGTGCCGCCCTGGAAGGGGTCGTTCACCATGATCACGTCGCCGGCGGCCATGCGGCCGAAGGTGTCGATCGCCGCCCGCACGGACGCCGGCATCGCGCCGAGGTGGACCGGCATGTGGTCCCCCAGGGCGATGGGGCGCACCGCGCGATCGAAGAGGGCGCACGAGTAGTCCCGCCGCTCCTTGATGTTCGGACTGAACGCCGCCCGCCGGAGGGCCGCGCCCATTTCCTCCGTCAGTGCGGAGAAGAGGTTGCGGAAGATCTCGAGCTGGATCGGGTCGAATTCGATTGGTGGGACGGGTTGGCTCAACGGGGTCACCTGATTAATCTTGAAGGCTGAACACTCTACATATCCAGCGCGGCGTTCGCGACGTCGTAGCTGTCGCATTCTAAAGGGAGGTGCCTTGTGGCCCACGACAAGCTGATGGATCGAGCGAGAGACGAGCTCTTCAGCCACATCAACCGCTGCGGCGTTCTGCAGGCCTCCCCCGAGGACCAGAAGACGTGGATGGCCGAGACCATCGACTACGTGGCCGAGCGGTACCCGGATCTCACCGATCTGCACCTGGACCAGCTCCACAACATCGGACTGCGGTTCTGCCAGCCGGCCATCGGCCACGGCACGGACAACGCGGTGAAGGCCGATTCGACGGAGCCCGTCGACGTCCAGGACGAGGTCGCGGAGGACGAGGTCGCGGAGGACGAGGTCGCTGAGGAAGAGGCCGCCGAAGAGGTCACCACGGCCGTCTGATCCGCACGGGAACGGGGCGCGGTCGGGAGACCGTTCGCCAGATCACGACGGGATGGAGATTCGAGATCTCCATCCCGTCGTTTTTTCGTTGCGGACGTTCCCTGTGAGTCGAGGGATCCCGGGGGGTTGGCGCAGTGCCTGTCGACGTTGTATGATTGCGCCCGTTTTTTATCGACCATTCCGGGATTTCCGGGCGTCTGGAGCAGGGTATGGCACAGTGGCACATCCAGGAGCCGGCGCGCTTCGAAGGGCAGGAACTCCCCGCCGGCAAGAAGTTTCTCAAGGCGTACTACAAGCGCGCCCGCCTCGAATCTCCCGAGGGGGGACCCCTGAACCCGCTTCTCGTGACGTCCGAGGACGACGGGACCGGTGTGGCCCGATTCGAGTGCCTCGTTTCGTCGCTTCGCTACTGGGTGCGCCTTCCCAAGGCGACCCGGAATGAGAAGGCCGCCGTCAAGGCGCAGCAGAAGGAGGGCTACGAACCCACCTGCCCACGCTGCACGCCCGCGGATCGCCTGGTTCGAAACGCCGGATACCTGTTCTGCCCGCACTGCGGCGTCCGGTACGGGACTCCCTGACCGCGAGTCCGAGTAGGATTCCTCTTGAACGGCGGTGGGTGGAAAACGTATGTTTACGTCATGGTGACGGTCCCGACTCTGGCTGCCCCGTGCGGGGGCGATTAGCTTCGGGTCAGTTCGGGGCAGCACGCCCCCTCACTCAGGGATTCACCCACCCGGAGTTCTCATGCCCGACTCCTTCCTCAGTTCCGAGGAATACGACGAGCAGGCTCACCAACTCTACAATTCAGGCGACTACGAAGGGGCTCTCCGGATGCTGAAGGAGGGCCTTTCTCTTTATCCCAACTCCGTGGATCTGTGTGTGGGCATGGGATACGCACGCCTCGCCCGTGAGGAGTTCGCGTGGGCCCGCACCGCCTTCGAGCGAGCTCTGGTGCTCGATCCGGGACATGAAGACGCCATGGTCGGCCTCGGTGAGGCGCTGCTGCGGTTCGGCGAGCGCGACCGTGCCCTCAGGCTGTTCGGCGACGTCGAGCGCATGGGGTACGTCGACGACGTCGAGCTCATGCTGACCGTCGGCCGGGCGCTCTACCGCGAAGAGATGTACGCCGAGGCCCGCGACGTCTTCGCCCGTGCGGCGGCGAGCTTCCCGGACAACGCCGAGGCGGCCGCGTCCATGGGGTACTGCCTGCATCGGCTCGGTGACGAACTGGGTGCGAGTCGCCAGATCCGTCGCGCCCTGCGGCTCGATCCGGATCTGCACGAGGCCCGCATCTATCGGGGACACCTCCTCTACGATCGGGGCGACTGGGAGGGGGCGCTCCGGGAGTTCGAGCGCGTGCCGCCCGTCGAGCACTGGGATCCGATCGCGGTCTGGCGGATCATGGAACTGAAGCGCGCGCTCTGGCACATGGAGGAGGGCGATGCCCGTCTCCGCCCCTGGCTCGACCGGCTCCGGATCCTCGAGTCGATCGACGATCCGATCGACCGGATGCTCGCCGAGATCGAGGCCGTGGCCAACGGTCGGCCGCTGTTCCCGATCGATCCGTCCCAGCTGGAGCTGTTCCAGGGAACGTCCGAGGACGAGCCCGGCGACCTCCACATCGTCCGGACGTCGGACGGCGTGGTCCACCGGGGCAGCTGGAACCACATCGTGCGGAAAATGCAGATCGACGCCGGCTTCGGGCACGAGACCCTGCTTCAGTACATGCGCCGTGTCGCGGAGGGGTGGCACGAGCGGTACGGGGTTGAAATCCCCTTCCAGGACCCGGAGTCTTTCGTCCGCGCCGCGGTCGAGCACCGGCTACTCTTTCTGGAAGACGACCTCTAGGACCCCATGACAGACGATACACTGCAGCGATTCTTTCACGCCCTGGTCGACGCGTTGCGCGAGCGGAGTCCCGCGGACGTGTCCGGGCCCTTCACCGTTGCCGAGATCTATCAGGATCTGGTGCCGTATCGCACGCACCGGGACCGGCTCGGCGTCGAGATCAACGGGGACTACGAGCACGCGCTCCTGCGGCTGCTGGCGGGTCAGGGCGACTACCTTCTGCTCGAGTCGGAGCACGCTCTGAAGGAAATCCGGGCCGAACTCGAAGGGCTGAATCCGAACACGTCGCTGTACCGCGACTTCGCGGCCGTCGACGTCCGCATCGAGCCGGATGCCGTCCCGGACGACGGGTACGTCGAAGCCGCGGCCACGTCGGGCGAACACGACGCCGGGGACGATGCCGAGCAAGATCCTGTACCCGACGCCGACGCGGCGGGGGATTCGTCGTCCGCCGACGACTTCGAGATGACGGACGTCGACTCGCTCGCCGACGATGCCGGAGTGGCTCCGGACACCTCCGAGGCGGAGACGGCCTTCGTGGAGGGGGCGGCACCCGGGACTTCCGAGCCGGTCGCCGGTGAGGCCCACGATGCCGCCGAGGCGCCCGTCACGACCGGGCCCGCGGCGAGCGGGGTCCCGGCCGGCGGGTCCTGCGGGTGGTGCGGCGCGGATCTGCCCGACCGGGAGGGGCTCGTGTTCTGCCCGTTCTGCGGGGAGAACCAGACCCGGGTGCCGTGCGGATCCTGTGGCGAGGCGCTCGAGGCCGACTGGGAGTTCTGCATCTCGTGCGGAGTCCGGACGTCGCAGTGACGCCGTGGAGGCATCGCAACTGGCTGGTCGTGATCGCCGCCTGCCTTCTGAGCGCGTGCAAGGCTCCCCCCGAGCTGCGCCCCGACCAGGTTCTGCGGGACTCGCTGGACCTCACGGATCGGGACCGGGTCCACACGCTGCGCCTGTCCGCCGCCGCATCGGGTGCCGAGACCGTGCTGCCCGAGTGGCTCGAGGTCGCTCCGGGCGACTACGTGTCCATCGAGACGGTGGATCGGCGCGCGCGGTCCGTCGGATTCGAGCGCGACTCGCTGCCACCGGAGGCGGCCGAGTGGGCGGAATCCGCCGGACTTTTCGCATCACCCCTCCTGCCCGATTCGGGTGCCAGGTGGGTGCTCGATTTCTCCGATGCGCCGCTGGGCGCCTATCCCTTCCGCGTGCTCGGGGGAGGCGCGGACGGGCATGGAGTGATCCGGGTCGACCAACGATGACGGGCGGCGGCCCGCCGATCGGGAATACGGAGCCCGGGACGAATCCACCGGAGGCGATTGCGCGCACGGCCCTCGTGCTCGACCATGTGGACTCACCGGACTCCGGTGGAACGGCATCGACGGAAAGGAAAGGAACATCGATTGCGGACACGGTTTCCGCCTGAGCCGGGCTGCGCCCCGGGGAGTGGATGATGGCAACACGGCAGAATATCGGCGACATCCTGATGGGCTTCGGCCGCATCAGCCAGGAAGAAGTCGATCGAGCGCTCGAGTATCAGCGGGAGAACGGTGGATACTTCGGTGAGGCGCTGATCGCGCTCGGCGTGGTGTCACCCAAGGAAATCGAGTGGAGCCTCGCCTCGCAGTTCGACCTCCCCTACATCTTCCCCGAGGCCGACTCGGTCGACCCCGAGGCGGTGGAGCTCGTGACCCCCGAGTGGGCACTCGCGCACCTCACCCTCCCGATCACGAAGACCGGCTCGGCGGTGACGGTGGTCGTCGACTCGCCGATCCGGAGTGAGGCGGTCGACAAGCTCGCACAGCGGACGGGGTACGAGATCTCTCTCGCGCTCGCCTCCTCGTCGCACATCCGCGAGCTCATTCGCGAGGTGTTCGCCCGGACGCCGGACGAGTCCCGTGCGGAACGCCCTACCCCGATCTCGCTGGAGGAGGGGCTCGCTCTCACGCTCAGCGCGGTATCCGAGGCGTTCGGGATCTCGACACGGGGCCGACGGTCGATCTTCTGGTACGACGACGGGGGCGTGATCCGCCGCCGTCTGCTGCTGCCCCAGTGGTCTCCGCAGCTCGACGCCTTCATGGAGCCGTCGCCGAGCGATCGGATCGAGGGCCGGGATCGCGCGGTGTTTTCCGGACGGCTGAACCGACGTGGAATGGTGGGCTCCGTGAACGTTCGCTACCTCGCCGACGCGAGCGGGGAGGAGCTCCTCATCCGTCCGGTCGAGGAGGCGGCGACGACGGACCCCGGGTTCTCGCTTCCGCCGGACGGTATCGTCTCGGAAGTGCGTCTGCTGGCGAGGGCGGGTGCGGGACGGTTCATCGTCACCGCGGATCCTATGGACCTCGGGCACGACGTGCTCCCGAAGGTCCCCGACGTCCTCCTCGATCCTCACTGGCGCTCGATCTACGTGCACGACCAGGACCGGAGTGTCTCGGAGCGTGCGTTCAGCCTCCGCCTGCCGGAGGAGGAAGACCAGTGGGCGGGCGAGCTGAATGCGCTGCACGGATTCCGCTTCGACGTGGTGACGGTCGACCTTCAGGGGTCTCCCGACGCGTGGCTCGCCGAGGCCCTCGGTATCGCATCGGTCGCCTTCGTGCTCTGGCCCGCCGGTGCCGATCGCGACGCCGCGCGGCGGGCGGGCATTCGATGGGAACTCAACATCGCCAAGGGATCGGACGACCAGCTCGAATGGTCGCTGAACCCGGTCTCCTGACGGAATACACTCACCATGGCTCAGATTGATCAGTTTCTGAAGGTGCTCGTCGAGAAGGGCGGGTCCGACCTTCATCTCACCACCGGATCTCCGCCCGTGATGCGGGTCCACGGGCACCTCCAGCGGTTCAAGTTCCGTGAACTGGCCGCGAAGGACATGGAGACGCTCGTCTACGAGATCATGGAGGAAGAGTGGCGGATGCGCTTCCTCGACAAGATGGACTACGACTTCGCCTACGAGATCGAGGGCCTCGCGCGGTTCCGCGTGAACGTCTTCTGGCAGAAGAAGGGGCTGGGCGCCGTATTCCGGACGATCCCGCAGGACATCCTGACGGCCGACGACCTGGGATTGCCGGATGTCATCCGCAAGCTCTGCATGCTCACGAAGGGGCTGGTGCTGGTGACGGGCCCGACGGGATCCGGAAAGTCCACGACCCTCGCGGCCATGATCGATCTCATCAACGATACGCGGCCCGAGCACATCCTGACGATCGAGGATCCGATCGAGTTCGTGCACGAGAACAAGAAGGCCCTCGTGAATCAGCGCGAGATCCTCACCAACACGAAGTCCTTCGCGAACGCGCTGCGGGCGGCGCTGCGCGAGGATCCGGACGTGATCCTGGTCGGCGAGATGCGTGACCGGGAGACGATCGAGCTCGGAATCACCGCGGCCGAGACGGGCCACCTCGTGTTCGGCACGCTGCACACGAACTCGGCTCCGAAGACGATCGACCGGATCATCGACGTCTTCCCTGCGGAGCAGCAGGAGCAGATCCGCGCGATGCTGGCCGAGTCGATCAAGGGGGTGATTTCCCAGGTGCTGCTGCGCAGGAAGGGTGGGAAGGGCCGGATGGCGGCGCATGAGATCATGGTCGGGACCGGTGCGGTCCGGAACCTGATCCGCGAGAACAAGCTCCACCAGATCCCCTCGATGATCCAGACGGGGAAGAAGGACGGGATGCAGCTGCTCGACCAGCACATCCTCGAGTTCCTGATGGCCGGCGAGATCACCGCCGAGGAGGCCTACATGAAGTGTCACAACAAGCAGGCCTTCAAGCAGTACCTCGACGAGGAGCCGCAGGAAGAGTTCATCTGACGGATCGAGGGGAGGCGAACGGACGCCGGTTCGTTTAGGATCAGGGGGTGGGCGTACGGTGGAGCGCCCCCGCGAACTCCCTCAACGCCAGGCCCATGGGCACCCAGTCGCAGACGAAGGACATCGTATTCCTCTCCGGCAGGCGCACCGGGTTCGGGGCGTTCGGCGGATCCCTGAAGGGACTCTCCGCGACGGACCTCGGCGTGGAGTCCGCGAAGGCCGCCATCGACGCGGCCGGGATCGACGCGGAGGCCATCGACCACGTGGTGTACGGGAACGCCCTTCAGACGTCCTCCGACGCCATCTACCTGGCGCGTCACGTGGGACTGCGGGCCGGCGTTCCCGAAAAGGTGCCCGCGTACACGGTCAACCGACTGTGCGGGTCGGGCTTCCAGGCCATCGTGAACGGGGCGCAGGAGATCCTTCTGGGCTCGGCCAGGACCGCCCTCGTGGGCGGCGCCGAGTCGATGTCGCAGGCGCCCCACGTCGTCCGGGGAGCCCGGTTCGGCGATCTCCGGCTGGGACCCGCGGGCCGGCAGTTCGAGGATCTCCTCTGGGAGGCGCTGCGGGACAGCCACTGCGACCTGACCATGGCCCAGACGGCCGAGGAACTGGGGGACCGGTACGACGTCACCCGCGAGGAGTCGGACGCGGTCGCATTCCGGTCGCAGCAGCGGGCCGCGGCCGCCTGGGAGGCGGGACGCTTCGACGAGGAAATCGCCCCGGTCACCGTCCGGACGCGGAAGGGTGAGGTGGAGTACGCCGCGGACGAACACATGCGGCCCGACACCACCCTCGAAGGTCTGGCGAAGCTTCGGCCGTACTTCCGCGAGGGCGGCTTCGTGACGGCCGGTAACGCCAGCGGAATCGGTGACGGGTCCGTCGGGGCCGTGGTGGCCGATCGGGCGTGGGCCGAAGCCGAGGGACTCGCACCGCTCGGGCGGCTCGTGTCCTGGGCGTTCGTCGGCGTGGATCCGTCGATCATGGGAATCGGACCGGCCCCGGCCATCCGGACCGCCCTCGACCGCGCGGGCCTGACGCTCGACGACATGGACCTGATCGAGGTGAACGAAGCGTTCGCGCCGCAGTACGTAGCGGTCGAAAAGGAACTCGGCCTCGACCCGGAGAAGACGAACGTGAACGGGGGCGCGATCGCACTCACGCATCCACTGGCGGCGACGGGCGCGCGCATCACCGTGCACCTTCTGCACGAGCTCCGTCGTCGGGGCGCCCGATACGCCGTGGGCTCCGCCTGCATCGGTGGAGGCCAGGGTGGCGCCGTCGTGATCGAGGCCCTCTGAGCGCGCGTCCCGCATGAACGACTCGTCCCGTCCCGGCCGTTCCCTGACCCGTCGCGAGTTCGACGAGGTGATTCGGCGTGCCTCGGAGCTCGCACTGGGAGACATGGAGGGAGACGACGGGGAGCGCATGTCGGAGGCGGACGTGTACCGCATCGCGCGGGAGGTCGGCCTCTCCGAGTCCCACGTTCGGAAGGCGCTCACCGAAGTCGGCTCCACGTCGCCCGGGCGTCTCGATGCGCAGCCCGGTTCGTGGTGGGACCGCTTCTGGGGCTCCGAGACCATCCGTGTGACGCGCGTCGTCCCCGGAAGCCCGAAGTCGGTGGCGAAGAAGCTCGACGAGTACATGGTCGGGGGACGCCTGCTCCAGCCGGTACGGCGCACGCCGAGCTTCCTGCAGTACAGGCCTTCGGTCGACTGGATGAGTCAGGTGGCACGTGCCGCGTCGGGTACGGCCAGGCGGTATTACGTGGCGTCGGCCAAGAGCGTCGAGGTCGACCTCGAGCCGGTCGACGAACATCGTACGCACGTCGGCCTCAGCGTGGACGCCGGAATCCGCGGCAACTACGTCTCGGGCGGCCTGATCGGCGGGATCGGCGCCGGCGGCGCGGCCGGGGTCGGAGCCTTCATGGGCATCACCACGGCAGGACTCGGCATTCCGCTCGCGGTC
>Ga0102929_1000164_pt1 | contig 36828 bp, 28 predicted proteins | sample SalPonR1_B_D2_MG_FD_78510 | JGI IMG/M metagenome (GOLD analysis project Ga0102929, IMG submission 78510) | Salt pond soil microbial communities from South San Francisco under conditions of wetland restoration - Salt Pond MetaG R1_B_D2_MG | ecosystem: Environmental > Aquatic > Marine > Intertidal... | reverse complement strand
TCTTGTTGATCGTGTTGCGCGGGTCGGACTCGGTGTACACCCGGTGGCCGAAGCCCATGATCTTGTCCTTGCGCTCGAGCATCTGCTTGATGCCGGCGGTGGCCTCCTCCGGCGAGGAGAACTGCTCGATCAACTCCATGGCGGCCTCGTTGGCGCCGCCGTGCAGCGGACCGCGCAGCGCGCCGATGGCGCCGGTGACGGCGCTGTGGAAATCCGACAGCGTCGCGGTGATGACCCGGGCCGTGAAAGTGGAGGCGTTGAACTCGTGCTCGGCGTAGAGAATCAGCGAGGTGTCCAGGGTCTTTTTGTGCAGCTCGCTCGGCGCCTCGCCGTGCAGGAGATGCAGGAAATGACCCGCGATGCTGGCGTCGTCGGTTTCCGTGTCGATGCGCGCCCCGTCGCTGTGGAAGCGGTGCCAGTACAGCATGATGGACGGCAGCACCGCGACGAGCCGGTCGGCGACGTCGGCCTGGTTGGCGACGTCGCCCTCGGGCTCCAGGTTGCCCAGCACGGAGACGCCCGTGCGCAGCACGTCCATCGGGTGGGTGTCGGCAGGGACCATCTCCAGGACCTGCTTCAGTTCGCCGGGCAGACCGCGCAGGCCCTTGAGCCGCGTGACGTAGGCGTCGAGTTCGCTGCGGTTCGGCAGTTTGCCGTGCATCAGCAGATAGCCCACCTCCTCGAAATTCGCATTGTCGGCCAGGTCGTAGATGTCGTAGCCGCGATAGGTGAGCCCGGTGCCTTCCTGGCCCACCGTACACAGCGCCGTCTTGCCCGCCACCACACCGGCGAGACCGCCGGTTTTCTTGTTAGCTGCCATAGTCTTCGGTCCCCGTATCGTCGTGTCGTCGTTACGCTCGCGGCGGGCGCGTCAGTTCTTCGTGAACCCGCTCTCCGCGAACAGCTCGTCGAGCTTGTCCTCGTACTCGTGGTAGCCGAGCACGTCATAGAGTTCCGCTCGGGTCTGCATGCGGTCCACCACCGAGGCCTGGGTGCCCTCGGAGCGCAGACTGCGGTAGACCTGCAGGGCCGCCGCGGCCATCGCCCGGAAGGCCGAGAGCGGATACAGCGCCATCGCCACGCCGGCCTCGCCGAGTTGGTCCGTGGTGAACAGCGGCGTCTTGCCGAATTCGGTCATGTTGGCCAGCACGGGCACCTCGACGGCACCGGTGAACTGTCGGTATTCGTCCAGTGTGGTCAGGGCCTCGGCGAAGATCATGTCGGCGCCGGCCTCCACGTACTGCGCCGCGCGGTCCAGCGCGGCCTGCTGGCCCTCCACCGCATGGGCATCCGTGCGGGCCATGATCACGAAGCGCTCGTCGGTGCGCCCGTCGACGGCGGCCTTGATGCGGTCCGCCATCTCGCCCGCCTCGACCAGGGCCTTGCCCGGCCGGTGGCCGCAGCGCTTCGCCGCCACCTGGTCCTCGATGTGGCAGCCCGCCGCACCCGCCCGGATCAGCTCACGGATGGTGCGCCCGATCATGAACGCGCTGCCCCAGCCCGTGTCGGCATCCACCAGCAGCGGCAGGTCACTGGCGTAACTGATGCGGCGCACGTCCTCGCAGACGTCGTTCAGGGTGGTCATGGCGAGATCCGGCAAGCCGAAGGAAGCGTTGGCCACGCCGGCGCCGGAGAGGTAGATGGCGCGGAAGCCCGCTTCGCCGGCCAGCAGAGCGCTATAGGCGTTGATGGCGCCGACCACCTGCAGGGGTCGCTCATCCTCCAGCGCCTGCCAGAACCTGGCGCCGGCCGATTCCTTCTGCATCCCGAAATCTCCAGTGCTGACTGTCCCGGGGGCCCGGGCGGGGCCGGGATTCTAAACCAGCCCGGAGCCCGTTCCCAAATTGTGCAATCGGTCTATCCTAGATCTGGATGCCGCCGATACGGACGATGGTGCGCCCGGTCACCCGGCCGGCGATGTAGTCGTCGAAGGCTGCGGGCAGCTCCTCGAAGGCGATCTCCCGGTGTCCGACGGTCTCCAGGTGGCGGGGCCGCAGGTCCGTGCCGATGCGCTTCCACACCTCGAGGCGCAGCGGGCGCGGCGTGTCCACCGAGTTGATGCCCAGCAGGCAGACGGCACGCAGGATGAACGGCAGCACGGTGGTTTCCAGCTTCGGGCTGGCGGCCAGGCCGATGCTGGCGATGTTGGCGCCGTAGGCGGCCGTGCGGGTAAGCCAGGTGAGGATCTCCCCGCCGAGGTTATCCACGGCGCCGGCCCAGCGGGCCTTCTCCAGGGGCCGCTTGCCGAGGTCGATCTCGTCGCGCAGCAGCACTTCGGCAGCGCCGATGGACTCCAGGTAGGCGCGCTCGCCGGCCTTGCCCGTGACCGCCGCCACCTCGTAGCCGAGGCCCGCCAGCATGTCGATGGCCAGGCTGCCCACGCCGCCGGTGGCGCCGGTCACCGCCACCGGTCCGTTCTCCGGCGCCTGCCCGTTGTGTTCCATGCGATGGATGCCGAGCGCCGCCGTGTAGCCCGCCGTGCCGATGATCATCGCCTCCCGGGCGTCCATGCTCTCGGGGATGGGCACCAGCCAATCGCCCCGCACCCGGGCGTAATCGGCATAGCCGCCGTCGTGGTTCTCGCCGAGGCCGCAGCCGTTCACCAGCACCGCCGTGCCCGGCGGGAAGCGCTCGTCCTCCGAGGTCTCCACGACGCCGGCCAGGTCGATGCCGCCCACCAGCGGGTAGCGGCGCAGGATGGGGCTCGTGCCCGTCGCCGCCAGGGCGTCCTTGTAATTGATAGTGGAGTAGGCCACCCGCACCACCACGTCGCCCTCGCCCAGGTCGTCCAGGCCGATCTCCTCGAAACCCGCGTTGATTGCGTCGTCCTGCTTGTCGATGCGGTAGGCCCTGAACTTGTCCATCGTTGCTCCTGGAAATTGCTCCTCAAGATCGCTGTCCGGTTTTCGGTCCCCGGAAAGGATACCGCCGGCGGGGAACGGCCCGTGCACAGGCCCTGATCAATTCTACGCCCTCTGTCCGGTGCCGCCACCCGGGTTAGAGTGGGGTGGCGTAACGGAGGAGGCGATGACGCACCGCGACTGCCGTGATCTCGTACTGGTGCTCGGCGACCAGCTGGACGAGGGTAATGCCGCGCTGGCCGCGGCCGACCCGGCCCGGGACGTGGTCCTGATGGCGGAGACCGCCGGGGAGGCGGCCGCCGTGCCCAGCCACAAGCATCGCATCGCCGTCTTCTTCGCCGCCATGCGCCACCGCGCGGCGGCGCTGCGCGAGGCCGGCTGGCGGGTGGACTACCGGGACATCGACGAGGGCGTGGCCAGCCTGTCCGCCGCCATCGAGGACGCGGCGGCCCGCCACCGGCCCGGGAGGCTGCTCGCGGTGGAGCCCGGCGAGTGGCGGGTGCGCCATGCGGTGCATACGCTCTGCGGCTCCCTCGGCCTGCCGGTGGAGTGGCTGACCGACCGGCATTTCCTCTGCACCGCCGAGGAGTTCGCAGACTGGGCGCGGGGCCGCAAGCGCCTGGTCATGGAGTACTTCTACCGGGCGATGCGCCGGCGCCACGACGTGCTGATGGACGCCGACGGGCCGGCGGGCGGCGACTGGAACTACGACGCCGACAACCGGGACTCCTTCGGCCGCACCGGACCGCACGAGCTGCCGGCACGGGCCGGCTTCGAGCCGGACGAACTCACCCGGCAGGTACTGGACGCGGTGGAGCGCCACTTCCCCGAGCACGCCGGCAGCACGGCCAACTTCCGCTGGCCGGTCACCCGGGACCAGGCACGGGAAGCCCTGGCGGACTTCGTGGCCAACCGGCTGCCCCTGTTCGGCCGCTACCAGGACGCCATGTGGCAGGGCGAGCCGTTCCTGTATCACTCGCTGCTGTCCTCCAGCCTGAACCTGAAGCTGCTCGACCCCCGGGAGGCGATCGACGCGGCGGTGGACGCCTGGCACGACGGCCGGGCGCCGCTGAATGCGGTGGAGGGTTTCGTGCGCCAGATCCTCGGCTGGCGGGAGTTCATCCGCGGCGTCTACTGGCTGCAGATGCCGGGCTACAAGGCGCTGAACCACTTCGACCACGACACGCCGCTGCCGGATTTCTTCTGGACCGGCAAGACGTCGATGAACTGCCTGGCGCAGAGCATCGGCGACACGCTCGCCAACGGCTACGCGCACCATATCCAGCGCCTCATGGTCATCGGCAACTTCGCCCTGCTGGCGGGGCTGCGCCCGTCGGCGGTCTGCGACTGGTACCTGGCCGTCTACGTGGACGCGGTGGAATGGGTGGAACTGCCGAACACGCTCGGCATGGCCCTGCACGGCGACGGCGGCATCGTCGGCTCGAAGCCCTATGCTGCGGGCGGTGCGTACATCAACCGGATGAGCAACTACTGCAGCGGCTGCCGTTACGACCCGGGCAAACGCACCGGCGAGGACGCCTGTCCGTTCACCCTGCTGTACTGGGATTTCCTCGCCCGCAACCGGGAACGGCTGCGGCGGACCGGGCGCATGAACATGATCCTGAAGAACCTGGACCGCTGGAGCGACGACGAACTGGACGCCATCCGCCGCCAGGCGGCAGCCTTCCGGCGTTCCCCGGGCGGGTAGCCGGCCTGGTCCCTGCTCCCTGGTCTCTCTAGTCCTCTATGGTCGTGAACAGGCCCTTCTGGCGCGCGAAGTAGCGCGACAGCGCCTTGATGTCCTGCGGCGTGAGCGCCGTGACGATGCCGGCCATCACGGCGTTGACCCGCGTGCCGTCCTTGTACTGCTCCAGCGAGTGGATCAGGTAGCTCTCGTGCTGGCCGGCCAGGTTCGGCCACTCCGCGGACTGGCTGATGCCGTTGCCGCTGTGGCAGGCCACGCAGGTGGAGATCTTGTCCGGCGCGCCCTCCGGTGCGTTGGCCAGCGGCTCCGCCGTGGCCCCGCCCCAGGTGGCGAAGTAGGCGGCGATGTCCTGCATGTCCTGGTCGCTCAGCGAGGCGGCCTGGGCCTGCATGGTTTCGTGGGGCCGTTCGCCATCCTGGTATGCCTGCAGCGCCGCCACGATGTACTCGGGGTGCTGTCCGCCGAGCTTCGGCACGCGGAAGGACGGATAGGCGTTGCGGTAGCCCTCGATGCCGTGGCAGCCGAGGCAGGTATAGGCCAGCGTCTCGCCGCGCCCCGGATCGCCTTCGGCAGCGGCGGTGAACGGAATGGACAGGGGAAGCAGGGCTGCGGCCAGCAGGGCCGCACGCTGGAAGGTCACTCTGAGCACGCTGTCACCCGTGTGATTGGCTGGGAGGGAGTCGAGACAGGCCGGTATGGTAGTGAGAGTCATCGCCGAATTCCAGCCGCCCGGCCGCCGGCGGGGTCCCCGCGGCCCGCCCGGGCGCTATGGTAGCATCGGCGGCCTGCCTGGCGGCCGGAGCGCCCCGTGAAGAAATTCCTCTTCTTCGTCGTACTCGGACTGTTCGTGATGCTCCTCGCGGCGCCCTGGCTGCTCGGCTCGTTCACCGAGCGCCAGATCGAGGAACGGCTGGACGCCGGCGCCCGGGCCCAGCCCGGCATCGCCGTGTTCACGGAGGAATACCGGCGGCGCTGGTTCTCCAGCGACAGCCGTCACCGCGTCGTCGTCACCGACCCCCGGCTCGGCGAGGCGCTGCGCGATCTCGCCGGCGGCGATGCCTTCGCCGACGAGCCGGCCATCGTGATCGAGACCCGTATCGAGCACGGCCCGCTGCCCCTGGGCGCCGACGGGCCGCTGCGCCCGGGGCTCTCCCGCGCGGTGTCCACTTTCGAGCTGGACCCGGGCGGCGGCGACCCGGTGCCCCTGCCCGGACGCCTGGTGACCACCCTGGCGCTGGACGGCAGCACCCGGGCCGGGTTCCGCCTGCAGGCGGGGTCGCGGGAGTCTGCCGACGGCGCAGGCCGGATCCGCTGGGAGACGGCGAGCATCGACGCAGACATCAGCGCCGACGGCCGGCGGGTTCACGCCCGCGGACGTATCGGCGGCTTCGAACTGGTGGCGCGGGACGGCGCCGACGGCGACCTGCGGCGCCTGAGTGTGCAGGAGGTCGAGGGCGACAGCGTCCAGCGCTACACCGCGAACGGCGTGCCGGTCGGGCCGACCGCCCTCACCATCGGTACGGTCGCGGTCAGCGGCGACGGCGCGGACGTCACCCTGCAGGACATCCACATCACCAACGACGCCGAACTGGAGGGCGAACTGCTCAGCGGCACCACGGAGGTACGGGTGGAGCGCATCGAGGGCGGCGGCCCGGGGCCGGTGTCGTTCACGCTGGAACTGGCGACGCAGAACCTGCACGAGCCCAGCCTGGCAGCCCTGGCGGAGACCGCCCAGGCACTGGAGCGAGGGGGGTTCAGCGGCAGCCCGGCGGAAGCCTACCGCGTCATGGAGGCCGACCTGGCCCGTCTCGTGGCTGCCGGCCCGGTGCTCGACCTGCGCAAGCTGGGCATCACACTGCCGGACGGCGAAGTGCGTCTGACCACCTACCTGGCCCTCGCCGCGGGCGGCGACCCGGAGCCGCCGCTGGATGCCCGCCAGCTGCTCGGCCGGCTGACGGGAACGGCAGAGGTGCGCGTGCCCGCCAGCGTGGTCGAGCGGGTGCGCGAGATCGACCCGGCTGCGGCGGAACAGCTGGAGATGCTGATCGCCACGGGCTTGTTGCGCCACGACGGGGACGACTACCGGCTGCAGGCGGAATACGGCAACGGCCTGCTGACCATCAACGGTCTGCCACTGCCGGTGCCGCTGGCCTGGTAACAGACAGGTCCAGCTCGTCGGCCCGGTGACAGGCGGCCTCGCCGCCGTCCAGTAATCTCAGCGCCGGCACCTCCGCCGTACAACGCGCCACCGCCCAGGGACAGCGGGTGCGATAGGCGCAGCCCGAGGGCGGATTCCAGGGCAACGGCAGGTCCCGGGCCGGCGCCGGCCGCGGCCGCCGCCGCTCCACCGCGGGGTCGGGCACCGGCACTGCATCCAGAAGGGCCCGAGTGTACGGATGGCGCGGCCGCCGATAGAGTTCGCCGGCCGCGTTGCGCTCCACGATGCGGCCGAGATACATCACCATCACCCGGTGGCTGACCCGCCGCACCACGGCGAGGTCGTGGGCGATGAACAGGATGGCCAGCCCCATCTCCTGCTGCAGGGACAGCAGCAGGTCGATGATGCCCGCCTGCACGGAGACATCCAGGGCGCTGACGGCCTCGTCACAGATGAGCAGCCGCGGCCGGGTCACCAGTGCCCGGGCGATGCCCGCCCGCTGGCACTGCCCGCCAGACAGCTCGTGGGGGTAGCGCGAGGCAGTTTCGGGACCGAGGCCGACCCGCTCCAGCAGCGCCGCCACCCGCTCCCGGCGCTCGCCGCGGGTGAGGGCGCGCTCGTGCACCAGCAGCGGCTCGGCCACGATCTCGCCGATGGGCATGCGCGGGTCCAGCGAGCCGAGGGGGTCCTGGAACACGAGTTGCAGATCGCGGCGCACGGCCCGCATGCCGCCCCGGTCCAGCCGGTCGAGCGGCCGCCCCAGCAGCACCACCCGGCCCTCGCTCACCGGCAGCAGGCGCAGCACCGCCCGCGCCAGGGAGGACTTGCCGCAGCCGGACTCGCCCACCACGCCCAGGGTCTCGCCCGGCGCCAGGGTCAGGTCCGCCGCCTCCACGGCCCGGAAGTACTCCCGGCGGGCGAGCAGCCGCTGGTGCGGCAGCGGGAACTGCACCGTGAGATCCCGCACCTCCAGCACCGGGGCGGACGCGCCGGTATCCAGCGCCGCGCGCAGCGGCGTGCGCTCGTCCAGCCGCGGCACCGCGGCCAGCAGCCGGCGGGTGTAGTCGTGCCGGGGGCGAGCGAAGATCTCCTCCGTGGCGCCCTCCTCACGGCGCTCGCCGTCCTGCAGCACGATGACCTGGTCGCAGTTCCCCGCCACCACGCCCAGGTCGTGAGTGATCAGGATCAGCGCCGTGCCGAAAGCATCGCGCAGCTCGCGCAGCAGCGCGAGGATGCCGGCCTGCACCGTGACGTCCAGCGCGGTGGTGGGCTCGTCGGCGATCAGCACCTCCGGGCGGCACAGCAGTGCGCCGGCGATCATCACCCGCTGGCGCATGCCGCCGGAGAACTCGTGGGGATAGCTGGACAGCCGCCTGCGGGCGGCGGGCAGACGCACCGCATCGAGCATCTGCTCCACCTCCTTCAGCGCGTCCTTCCACGAGCGGCCCCGGTGCTCCGTCAGCACCCGGGCGAGCTGGCGGCCCACGGTCACATGCGGGTTCAGCGAGGTCATCGGGTCCTGGAACACCATGGCGATGCGCCGGCCGCGGATGCGGTTCATCTCTGCCGCCGGCCGGTTCAGGATCTCCGTGTCGTCGAGCTTCACGCTGCCCCCGGCCCGGCCGTTTTCCGCCAGCAGGCCCATGATGGCGAGCACCGACTGGGTCTTGCCCGAGCCGGACTCGCCGACGATGCCCAGCGTCTCGCGCGCCTGCAGCCGGAAGCGCAGGTCGCGCACGGCGGCCACCTGCCCGGCTGCCGTATCGAAGGTGACGTCCAGGTTAGTGACCTCGAGCACGCTCATCGTGCCCGGTCCCTGGGGTCCAGCGCGTCGCGCAGGCCGTCGCCGAGGAAGTTGAAGCAGAACAGGGTGGTGGCCAGGAACAGGCCCGGGAAGACCAGCATCCAGGGCGCCGTCTCCATCAGGCGCGAGCCCTGCTGCACCAGCGCGCCCCAGGAACTCATGGGCTCCTGCACGCCCAGCCCCAGGAAGCTCAGGAACGACTCCACCAGGATGACCTGGGGGATGGTCAGCGTGGCGTACACCACCACCACGCCGAGCAGGTTCGGCACGATATGGCGGCGCAGGATGGAGAAGGTGGACACGCCGGTGGCCTCGGCCGCCTCCACGAATTCCTGCTGGCGCAGGCTGAGCGTCTGGCCGCGCACGATGCGCGCCATGTCCAGCCAGTTCACCGCGCCGATGGCGACGAAGATCAGCAGGATGTTACGCCCGAACACCACCATCAGCAGGATCACGAAGAACATGAACGGCATCGCGTAGAGGATGTCGACGATGCGCATCATGAGGTGGTCGATGCGCCCGCCGAGATAGCCCGCCAGCGCACCCCAGGCCACGCCGATGACCAGACTGACCGCGGTGGCCACCAGCCCGACGGCGAGCGAGATGCGCCCGCCGGTCAGGGTGCGCACGAACAGGTCACGGCCCAGGTCGTCGGTGCCGAACAGGTGGCCGCCGGCCACCGACGGCGGCGCGAGGATGCGGTCGAAGTCGGTCTCGTAGTAGTCGTGGGGACTCAGCCAGGGGCCGGCGACGACCAGCACCACGATCGCGCCGAGCAGGCAGGCCGCGACCACCGCCGCCCGGTTGCGGCCGAGGGCGCCCAGCGCGCGGCGGCCGAGCCCGCCGGCTGCGGCCGGGGCGCTCACCGGTAGCGAACCCGGGGGTCGAGCAGGCCGTACAATAGGTCGACCACGAAGTTGAACAGCACGATCAGCACGCCGTAGAACACGACCACGCCCATCACCAGCGTGTAGTCCCGGTTCAGCGCGCCCTGCACGAAGAATCGACCGAGTCCCGGCAGGTTGAAGATCTGCTCGATCACCACCGAACCGGTGAGGATGGCGGCGGTCGCCGGGCCGAGATAGGAGACCACCGGCAGCAGGGTCGGTTTCAGGGCATGCTGCAGCACGATGCTGCGCTCGGACAGTCCCTGGGCCCGCGCGGTGCGGATGTAGGGGCTCTTCAGTACATCGATCATGCTCGCCCGGGTCAGCCGCGCGATGTAGGCCAGCTGAGGCAGGGCGAGGGCGATCACCGGCAACACGTAATGGGCGGGCGAGGCCAGGTCCCCGGCCGGCAGCCAACGCAGCATCACCGCGAACACCAGCACGAGCAACGGCGCCACGACGAAATTCGGCACCGAGATGCCGGTCATGGACAGCGCCATCAGCACGTGGTCGGCCAGCCGGTTCTGGCGCAGCGCGGCCAGTGTCCCGGCGGCGATGCCGAGCATCACCGCCAGCAGCATCGCCAGCCCGCCCACCTTCAGCGAGACGGGGAGGCCGGCGGCGATCAGCTCGCTCACATCGGACTGGCGGTAGCGGTAGGACGGCCCGAGGTCCCCCTGCAGCAAGCCGCCGAGATAGCGCAGGAATTGCTGCGGCAGCGGCTCGTCCAGGTGGTAGGCCTCGGCGAGTCGCTGTTCCATGGCCGGGCTCAGACGCCGCTCGGTGTCGAAGGGACCGCCCGGCGCGGCATGCACCAGCGCGAAGGCCAGCGCCACCACCAGCAGCAGCGTCGGGACGGCGCTCGCGAGCCGCGTCAGCGCGTAGCGAATCATGCCGTTAAAAGGCCCTAGTCTCCGGTTTCCGCGTCCTGCCCTTCCGGCTCGAACTCACGCAGGCGGAGGTAGCGCGAGTAGTGATAATCGAGGGGGTTGTCCACCCAGCCCCGCACCCGCGGGTGCACCAGGTGTTTGCTCACGTAGAAATACAGCGGCAGCACCGGGTGGTCGGCGAGCAGCACCTGCTCGGCGTTCGCGAACAGAGAGGCCCGCTCCTCCTCGCCCCGCTCGCGCACCGCCGCGGCCACCAGCGAGTCATAAGCCGGGTTGGCATAGCCGAACTGATTGGCGCTGCTGGCCGAGGTCATCATCGAGAGGAAGTTGGCCGGGTCGTCGTAGTCGGCGATCCAGCTGCCCCGGAACATGCCGGGCACGTCGCCCCGGCGGGTCTCGGCGATCAGCACCCGGAACTCCTGATTCGCGAGCTCCACCTCGGCGCCCAGTACCGCCCGCCACATGGACTGGAGGGCGGCGGCGATGCGCCGGTTCTCGTCGCTGGTGTTGTAGCGCAGCCGGAACGCCAGCGGCCGGTCGGGTCCGTAGCCGGCCTCTGCGTAGAGGCGGCGCGCCTCGGCCTGGCGCTGCTCCGCCGCCGCGTCCGCATAGGGGAAGCGGGGCGGCGTGTAGTCCTGCACCGTCGGCGGCACCCAGCTCCAGGCCGGCCGCTCGCCGCGGCCCATGACCGCCTCCGCCAGCCGCTCGCGGTCGATGGCCAGCGACAGTGCCCGGCGCAGACCCGGCGCGTCCCGGAAGGGCGCCTCGTTCAGATTGAAGCCCACGTAATAGACGCCCAGGTAGGGTGCCACGCGCAGCTCCCCGGGGCGCTCGATACCCACGTCCTCGAACACCGGCGCCGGCACCCGGGCGGTGATATCGAGCTCGCCGGCCCGGTAGCGGTTGTATTCGGCGTTCTCGTCCTCCAGCGGGTAGTAGCGCACCCGTTCGATCGGTACCGACAACGGGTCCCGGTACAGGCCGTTCTTCTCGAGGCCGATATGGCCGCCGATCACCCGCTCCACCAGCCGGTAGGGGCCGTTGCCGACCAGGCGCTTCGGCGCCGGGTGGTCGTCACCCCATTGCTCCACCGACGGCCGGTGCACCGGGGCGGCGCTGTGGTGGGCCAGTCGGTGCAGCAGGTCGCCCAGCGGATGGAGCAGGCGGATGACCAGGGTGCCGGGGTCCGGCGCCTCCACGCCGAGGGTATCCGGCGCGGCCTCACCCGCGATGATGGCCGCGGCGCCGGCCAGCGGCGCCAGGTTACTGGCGTAGAACGCGCCGGTGGCCGGATCGACCAGCCGGCGGAAGCTCCAGACGAAATCGTCCGCCGTCAGGGGATCACCGTTGGACCAGGTGAGCCCCTCGCGCAGCCGGAAGGTCCAGGTCAGCCCGTCGTCGCCGGCCTCCCAGGCGACGGCAGCACCGGGCTGCAGGCTGCCGTCCGGACCGAGCGTCACCAGCCCCTCGAACAGGTCGCCCAGCACCTTTGCGGCGGGGACACTGCGGGCGAGCTGGGGGTCCAGGGATTCGGGCTCCGCCGAGATGCCGCGGCGGAGGAAATCCGGCCCCTCGGCCGCGGAGGCCAGGGCCGGCGGCTCGCTGCGGTCCGCGGGCGTCTGCGCTGGCTCGCCGCAGCCCGCCAGGGCCAGCAGCAGTGCCGCCAGCGATGCCGCCGGCGGGAATCCCGTCCGGGCCGTGTGTCGCTTGGTCATGGCGTTCCCCTTCAGGCGCTGCGCCTGAGGCCGTGCTTCTTCAGATGGATGAGCAGGAGTGATACGGCCGCCGGCGTCATCCCGTCCAGCCGGGAGGCCTGGCCGATGGTGGCCGGCCGCGCGGCCGCGAGCTTCTGACGCACCTCGTTGGAGAGCCCCTGCACCGCAGCGTAGTCGAGGTCCGCCGGCAGCGCCACGTGCTCCTGGCGGGCATGGCGGGCGATCTCGCGCTGCTGGCGTTCGATGTAGCCGGCGTATTTCACGCCCACCTCCACCTGCAGGCGGATCTGCTCGGCCTCCTCGGGCGGATGGGTCTGGTCGAGGCCATCCGGGCCGACGGCAGCCAGCGCCGTCACGGCCCCGTAGTCGAGTTCGGGCCGGCGCAACAGGTCCAGTGCCCGGGACTCCCGGGACAGCGGCCCGCCGAGGAGCCGCCCGGCCTCGTCCTCACTCACGTCGCCGGGACGCACCAGGCAGGCCTGCAGCCGGCCGCGCTCGCGTTCCACGGCCTCGCGCTTGGCCTCGAAACGCCGCCAGCGCTCGTCGTCCACCAGCCCCAGCTCCCGGCCGGCCGGCGTGAGGCGCAGGTCGGCGTTGTCCTCGCGCAGCAGCAGCCGGTACTCGGCGCGGCTGGTGAACATGCGGTAGGGCTCGCTGGCGCCGCGGGTGTTCAGGTCGTCGATCAGCACGCCGATGTAGGCCTCTTCCCGGCCCGGCGTCCACGCCGATTTTTGCTGCACTTTTCGTGCAGCATTCAGGCCGGCCACCAGGCCCTGTGCCGCGGCCTCCTCGTAGCCGGTGGTACCGTTGATCTGGCCGGCGAAGAAAAGTCCTTGAATTTCCTTGTTTTCCAGGCTCGGACTCAGATCCCGCGGGTCGAAGAAATCGTATTCGATGGCGTAGCCGGGGCGCGTGATATGCGCATTCCCGAAGCCCGGAATGCTGCGGACGAAGCGCTCCTGCACCTCGAACGGCAGGCTGGTGGAGATGCCGTTCGGGTACACCTCGTGGGTGGTGAGGCCCTCGGGCTCCACGAAGATCTGATGGGAGCTGCGGTCGGCGAAACGGTGGATCTTGTCCTCCACCGAGGGACAGTAGCGCGGGCCCACGCCCTCGATGTTGCCGCTGAACATCGCGGACTCGGCCAGCGAGGCCCGGATGATGTCGTGGGTGGCCTCGCAGGTGTGGGTGATGTGACAGGGCACCTGGCGGGGGTGCTCGTCCCGACTGCCCAGGAAGGAGAACACCGGCGCCGGCGTGTCGCCGGGCTGCGTCTGCATGCGGCCGAAATCCAGCGAGCGCCCGTCCAGGCGCGGCGGCGTACCGGTCTTCAGCCGGCCCACCCGCATCGGCAGCTCCCTCAGCCGCTCGGCCAGGCGGAGCGCCGGCGCGTCGCCGGCCCGTCCGCCGCCGGACTGCTCGCGGCCGATGTGGATGCGGCCGCCGAGGAAGGTGCCGACGGTCAGCACCACGGTCTCCGCGGTCAGCCGCAGACCCAGCCGGGTCACGAGGCCCCGCACCCGGCCGCCCTCCACGACGAGGTCGTCGACGGACTGCTGGAACAGGGTGAGGTTCGGCTGGTTCTCCAGGAGGCCGCGGATCGCCTGGCGGTAGCGTACCCGGTCCGCCTGGGCCCGGGTGGCCCGCACGGCGGGCCCCTTGCTCGCGTTCAGCGTGCGGAACTGGATGCCGGCCCGGTCGATGGCCCGGCCCATCGCGCCGCCCAGCGCGTCCACTTCCCGGGTGAGGTGGCCCTTGCCGATGCCGCCGATGGCCGGGTTGCAGCTCATCTGGCCCAGGGTCTCCAGGTTGTCGGTCACCAGCAGGGTACGGATGCCCGTGCGCGCCGCGGCCAGGGCGGCCTCGGTGCCGGCGTGGCCGCCGCCGATGACGATGACTCCGTAATGACGTCCGTTGTCCATGGCAATGCCGTCTGTGGGCCGGGTGCCGCCCCGGAGGCGGGGCGGACCGCGTAAGGCGGCTCATTCTAAGTGCCTGACTACCCCGCGCAAAGTGGAAACCGGCTTTACAGCGGAACGGGCGGGCCGCAGTATTGCGGACTTTTATAGGCCCTGCAGGGAGTGTTCGTGCCCTTTCGACTGGTCCCATTCGCCATCTCGCTGGCCCTGCTGGGGCTTGCCGGCGCCTGCCCGGCGGCCGCGGCGCCACTCACCCTCGAGGACTGCCGGCTCGACGCTGGGCCGGGGCTGCCGACGGTGAAGGCCCGCTGCGGCACCCTGGAGCGCCCCGAGAACCCGGACGAACCGGAGGGCCGGCGCATCGAACTCAGCGTCGCCGTGGTGCCCGCCCTGTCGGTGGAGCCGGCGCCCGACCCGGTGGTGCCACTGGCCGGCGGCCCGGGCCAGGCCGCCAGCGACTTCTACGTGGCCTACCGGGGCGCCTTCGAGGCCGTGCGCCGGGAGCGCCCGGTACTGCTGGTGGACCAGCGGGGTACCGGCGACTCGGCGCGGCTCACCTGCCCGGAATCCGAGGACATGCTGGAGGAGGTGCCGGAACTCGAGGAGATCGGTCCGCTGGTACGCGAGTGCCTGGACGGCCTGGAAGCCGACCCCCGCTACTACACCACCAGTGTCGCCGTGCGCGACCTCGAGGCGGTGCGCGAGGCGCTGGGCTATCCGTCGCTCAATCTCTATGGCATCTCCTACGGCAGCCGGGTGGCCCAGCATTACCTGCGCCGCTACCCGGAGCACACCCGCTCGGTCGTGCTGGACGGAGTGGTACCGTCCGGCAAGGTGCTCGGCCCGGACATCGCCCTGTTCGCCCAGTCCGCAGTGGACGCCATCTTCGAGCGGTGTGCGGAGAGCGAAGCCTGCGCCGCGGAGTTCCCCGGCGTCGAGGCCGAGTTCGCCGCGCTGCTCGAGCGGCTGGCGCAGCAGCCGGAGGCGGTGAACCTCGTCCATCCCGTCACCGGCAAGCCTGCGGAGCGGCGCTTCTCGGCCGACGAACTCGCCGGCGCCGTCCGTCTGCTCACCTACGCCCCGTCCAGCGCCGCCCTGCTGCCCCACCTCATCCACGCGGGCGCCCAAGGCAACCTGGCGCCGCTGACCGCCCAGATCATGATGATCGAGGCTTCCATGTACGAGTCGCTGGCCATCGGTATGCACAATTCGGTGGTCTGCGCCGAGGACATGCCCTTCGTCACCGAGGCCGAAATCGACCGGGAAGCGCTGGGGGAAACCTTCATGGGCACACAGCAGATCGACATGCTGCGCGAGATCTGCCGGCACTGGCCCCGGGGGCCGATCGACCCGGATTTCCGCGCCCCGCTGGACGCCGACGTACCCGCCCTGGTGCTGTCCGGCGAATTCGATCCGGTGACGCCGCCGGCCTGGGGCGCCCTGGCCGCGGCCGGGTTCGACAAAGCCCGCCACGTGGTGGGGCCGGGCCAGGGACACGGGCTGCTGCCGCGGGGCTGCACGCCGCGGCTGGTGGCGGAGTTCATCGCCGACGCGAGCGTCGAGGAGCTGGACGCCGACTGCGTCTCCCGCCTCGGGCCCATGCCGTTCTTCCTGGACTTCAACGGGCCCCGGCCGTGATCCGCGTCGAGGGCATCGCCAAGTCCTTCGGCAAGGTCCGGGCCGTGACCGACGTGAGTTTCACCGCCGAAGACGGCCGCATCACCGGTCTGCTCGGGCCCAACGGGGCCGGCAAGTCGACGACGCTCCGGGTGCTCTACACCGTCCTGAAGCCGGACAGGGGCAACGCCAGCATCGACGGGATCGACGTCACCGCCGACAGCCTGGGCGCCCGCAGCCGCCTCGGCGCGCTGCCCCATTCCTCGGGCCTGTATCCCCAGCTCACCGCACGGGAGAACATCGCCTACTACGGCGCGCTGCACGGCCTGGCCGGCAGCGAGCTCGAACGCCGCGTGCAGTCCATCGTGGACCTGCTCGAGATCGGTGATTTCGCCGACCGGCGCACCAAGGGCTTCTCCCAGGGCCAGCGCACCAAGGTGGCGCTGGCCCGGGCCATGGTCCACGAACCGCGCAACGTCATCCTGGACGAGCCCACCAACGGACTGGACGTGATGGCGACCCGCTCGCTGCGCGAGCTCATCCGCAGGCTGCGCGACGCCGGCAAGTGCGTGCTGTTCTCCAGCCACGTCATGCAGGAGGTGGCCGCCCTCTGTGACGAGATCGTCATCATCTCCGACGGCCGCGTGGCGCTGTCGGGTACGCCGGCGGAGATCCGCAGCCGCACCGGCCGGGAGAACCTGGAGGATGCCTTCGTGAGCGCCATCGGCTCCGCGGAGGGACTGGAATGAGCCGGCTCGTCAGCGTCTTCGCCAAGGAGGTGAAGGACAACTTCCGCGACCGCCGCACGTTGGCCTCGGCGCTGGTATTCGGCCCGCTGTTCGGGCCGGTGCTGTTCCTCGGCATCATGACCCTGTCCCTCGACCAGGCCATCTCGGATGCGGGCAAGCCGCTGGAGCTCGCCATCGCCGGCGCCGACCGGGCGCCCAACCTGGTGGACTTCCTCACGCAGAACAATGTGGCGCCCGAAGAGCTGACCATGGACCGGGCGGCGGCCATGGCGGCGGTGAAGGCCGGCGAGCACGACCAGATCCTCTACATACCGGAACTCTACGGCGAGCAGTTCCGCGCCGGCGTTCCCGCACGGGTGGAGCTGGTGATCGACGAGTCCAACAACCGCGCCACCGGCGACATCCGCCGGGCCCGCGGCCTGGTGCAGGCCTGGGGTCAGCAGATCGGCACGCTCCGGCTGCAGGTGCGTGGCATCGACCCCGCCATCACCCGGGCCGTCCAGCTGCAGGAGATCGACGTCTCCACACCTACCGGACGCTCGGCGATCCTGCTCGGCATGATGAGCTACTTCCTTATCTTCTCCATGCTGATGGGCGGCATGTATCTCGCCATCGACACCACCGCCGGCGAGCGTGAGCGGGGCTCGCTGGAACCGCTGCTGACGCTGCCGGTCGAGCGCAGCACGCTGATCGGCGGCAAGATCCTGGCCACCTGCTTCTATATGGCCATGTCGCTCGCCGCCGCCCTGATCGCCTTCTCCGTGTCGCTGCAGTTCCTGCCGCTGGAGAAGGTGGGCATGACCGCCAACTTCGGCCCGGACGTCGTCGCCAGCGCGTTCCTGATACTCGTGCCGTTCACCCTGCTCGGCGCCTCGCTCATGACGGTGGTGGCCTCCTTCACCAAGAGCTACAAGGAAGCGCAGAGCTACATGACCGTGGTGCTGCTGCTGCCGACGCTGCCCATCATGATCGCAGCCCTTCTCACCGTGCGGCCCACCCTGCAGTGGATGGCGGTGCCGAGCCTCAGCCAGCACCTGCTGGTGACCGACCTCATCAAGGACGAGGCGCTCTCGCCCGTGTTCGTGGCGACCTCGGTCGGCAGCACGCTGGTCGTCGGCGTCGCGCTCACCTGGCTCGCCATGCGGCTCTATCACCGGGAAGGCATTCTCGGCTGAGGCGGGCGCGCCACCGCCGCCACAGCCCCTCCCTTCAGCCTCCGTTAAGGCAGACCGGCCTAGCCTCGAAGCTGACGGCCGGCCTGCGGCCGTCCGCGTGACGGAGGAACACATCATGGAAAGACGACACATCGCCTGGCTCGGCGCCGGCCTGCTCGGACTGGCGCTCGCGCCGGCCGCCCATGCGGGCGGCGGCTTTTACGTGGGCGGCGACCTCGGCGAGGTCAGCGCCGAAGAGTTCTTCGACGGCTTCGACTTCGACGCCAGCACCGACGCCTGGCGGCTGTACGGCGGCTGGCGCCTCAGCGACTACCTGGGCGCGGAGGTCGGCTACGTGAATTTCGGCAAACTCGACGAGCGCGTGGATATCGGCGCGAGCTTCGTGCCCGTCTCCGCCGACGCCGAAGGTTACACCGTGGCCGGCACCGTCGGCTGGCCGATCACCGACAGCCTGGTCCTCACCGGCCGCGGCGGCTTCCTGTTCTGGGACAGCGAGAACCGCGTGGACGGCCTCCGGTTCGACGAGAGCGACGAGAACTTCTTCTACGGCGCCGGTCTGCGGGTGGACTCCAGCCGTAACTTCTCCGTAACGGGAGACTGGACCCGCTACGAACTCGATGCCGTGGAGGTGGAGATGGTCTCGGCGGGGATACAGTTCCGGTTTCGTTGATCGCCGGCGTGCGCTGAGCCGGAGGCGGCGGCCGCAGCTTCGTCGCAGTCCCGATACCTTTGTGAATCCGCCCGCTATGCGGCGTCGGCCGCCTGCCGGGCGAGCGCCGGCGTTTCGGAATCCGCGAAGTGGAGCACCCCGTCTTCCAGCGGATCTTCCAGCAGCGTTCGTCGGTCCCGCCGATAGTCCTGGGGGTTCGTCCACGGGGGTCGGTCGCCCTGCTTCGGCATCAGGTGCAATACCCGCAGCATATAGCCGGGCGTGAAATCCCGGACGAAAGGATACAACTCCATGTGGCGGTCCTCCTCGCGCAACCGGGGTGTGACCCGGCGCGTGCCGGTCCGCTCCATGTGCTTGATGAGCCGGCAGGCGAAGCGCTCGATCAGATCGGCACGCAGGGTCCAGGAGGCGTTGATGTAGCCGAAAACGGAGACCATGTTCGGCACGCCCGAGTACATCATCCCGCGGTAGGTCACGGTCTCGGCGAAGTCGACCGGTGCGCTATCGACGGCGAAACCGACGCCGCCGAGAACGATGAGGTCGAGCCCGGTCGCGGTGACGATGATGTCGGCCTCGATCTCCTCGCCGGAGGCGAGCCGGACGCCGGTCTCGGTGAAGCACTCGATCTCGTCGGTGGCGACCGACGCCCTGCCGGCCCGCAGCGCCCGGAACAGGTCGCTGTTCGGCACCAGGCAGAGGCGCTGGTCCCAGGGATCGTAGTCCGGCGTGAAGTGCTTCTCCACGTCGAAGTCGTCGCCCAGTTCGTCGCGCACCCATTTCAGCAGTTGGCGCCTCACCTTCTCCGGCGCCTTGCGGGTGCGGCCGTAGAACCAGCGCTGCAGGGCTATGTTCTTCCAGCGGGTGATGGCATAGGCGGTGCGCCCGGGCAGCACCCGGCGCAGGAAGTTGGCGATCGGGTCCCGTTCCGGGCGTGAGACCACGTAGGTAGGAGAGCGCTGCAACATCGTCACGTGTCCGGCGTCCTCCGCCATGGCCGGCACCAGCGTCATGGCGGTGGCGCCGGAGCCGATCACCACCACCTTCTTGCCCGCGTAGTCCAGATTTTCCGGCCAGTCCTGAGGATGGATGATGTCGCCGCCGAAGCGCTCACGGCCCGGGAAGTCAGGCGTGTAGCCGTGCTCGTAGCTGAAGTAGCCCGAGCACATCATCAGGAAGTTGCCGCGCACGGCGACGGTTTCGCCGGTGTCGCTGCGCGCGGCCTGCACGGTCCAGGCGGCCTCCTCGCTCGACCATTCCGCCCTGCGCACCCGGTGGCCGTAACGGACGCGGTCCTCGATGCCGTACTCGGCGGCCGTCTCGCGGATGTAGTCGAGGATGGCCGGCCCGTCGGCGATGGCCTTCTCCGCCTGCCAGGGTTTGAAGTCGTAGCCGAGGGTGTGCATGTCGCTGTCAGAGCGAATGCCCGGATAGCGGAACAGGTCCCAGGTGCCGCCCATCCGCGGCCGGGCCTCGAGGAGCACGTAGCGCTTGCCCGGGCATTTCCGCTCCAGGTGGGCGGCGGCACCGATGCCGGAGAGCCCGGCGCCTACGATGATGACGTCGAAGTATTCGCTGTTCACGCTGGCATCAACCCCCTCTGGCTGCCTGGTCGTCCGTCGGTGCACCGGTCGCGGCCGGATCCGACGACGCCTCGGCGCTCATGGTAACCGGCGAATCGTCCCGCCGGGCCTGCACCGTTTGTGCCAGCAGGACGAGGAAGACAGCGAGCGCCAGCGAGGCAACGAGCAGCAGGGCCACGAGCCCGCCCGTGTAGAAGCCGTGCATGCGTGTCGGCGGGATAAGCCCGGCCGCCACCGCAACGACGGCGGCGAGCGCGACCCCGAGCAGTGAGACCATGGCGGTCGGGAAGAACGGGATACGATGGGGATAGCCCCGCCGGGTGAGCATTCTGCCGATCGAGGTCATCAGGACGAGGAAGACGCCGCAGTAAACGGAAGCCACGGCGCCCGAGACCCGATAGGAAATGAGTTCCGCGAGACCGAAACCCGTAAACCAGAGGGGAAACAGCGCAAGGAACAGTGCGCCGACGCTGGCGCCCATCATCCAGGACAGCGACCAGATGTCACGCGGATGCCAGCCGTCGACGGCCGTGGCGCGGATGGCGACGATCAGGCCCGAGAAGCCTGCGAGTGCCACGGCGATCTCCGCGAGGGAGAGCAGGAGTTCGGCGGGCTCGATCATTGGGTCATTTCCCGATGCAGAAACTGGAGAAGATGCGGCCCAGCAGGTCGTCGCTGGTAACCTCGCCGGTGATGCGGCCCAGTGCCATCTGGGCGTGGCGCAGCTCTTCGGCCATCAGTTCGCCGGCGCGGCTGGTCTCGAGGTGGCGTCGGCCGGCCTCGAAGCGCTCCCGCGCATTGGCCAGGGCCTCCAGATGCCGGCGCCGCGCGGACAGCGCGCCCTCGCCGAAGTCGGTGCTGCCCGCCAAGGCGCGCAGGTGCTTGCGCAGCGCATCGAGACCGGCGCCGGTCGTGGCCGAGATGTGCAGTATGCCATACGCCGCCGGGCCGGGTGCTTCGCCGCTCAGATCCACCTTGTTGATGAGAACCGTGTGACCGAGGCCGTGCGGCAGCTCGCCGAGCAGTTCATGCACCACGGTTTGCCGCGGCGCCGTCTCGTCGGCGGCATCGAGCAGCACCAGCGCGTGGTCGGCGGTGGCCAGGGTAGCCCGGGCCCGGCGGATGCCCTCGGCTTCGACGCGGTCGGCGTCGGCACGCAGCCCGGCCGTGTCGGTGAGATGCACGGCCAGCCCGTCGATGACGACGGTCTCGCGCAGCAGATCCCGGGTGGTGCCGGGGATATCGGTAACGATGGCGGTGTCGGTGCCGGCCAGGGCATTGAGGAGGCTGGATTTGCCGGCGTTCGGACGGCCGGCGATCACCACGGTGAGGCCGTCGGCGAGCAACCGGCCCTGCTCGGCGCGGGCGGTAAGCTCGTCGAAGGCCGCGGCCACTCCCTGCACCCGGTCGGCCAGCGCCTGGTCGGAGAGAAAATCGATCTCCTCCTCCGGAAAATCTATGGCCGCCTCCACGTACATGCGCAGCTGGGTCAGCAGCTCCGTCAGCTGATGCACCGCCGCCGAGAACTCGCCCTCCAGCGAGCGCAATGCGGCACGGGCCGCCTGGGCCGAGCCGCTGGCGATCAGGTCCGCGATGGCCTCCGCCTGGGCGAGGTCGATCCGATCGTTCAGGAACGCGCGGCGGGAGAACTCGCCCGGCTCGGCGAGTCGGGCGCCCAGTTCCATGAACCGCGCGATGGCGAGCTGCATGACCACCGGCCCCCCGTGGCCCTGGAACTCGAAGACGTGCTCGCCGGTAAAGGAACGGGGGGCATCGAAGTAGAGCAGCAGACCATGATCGATGGGGGCACCATCGGTCTCGGCAAGATGCACGAAGCGGGCCCGGCGCGGCGCCGGCACGACGCCGACGAGCGCCTGCAGCATCCGCGGGACGGCCGGGCCGGAAACGCGCACGATGCCGACGCCGCCCCGTCCGGGCGGTGTCGCGAGGGCCACAATGGTGTCATCCTCGGGGATCAAGGGGAAAAGTGGCCTCGCATGCTCATGGCAGAAAAGAAAGGAACGCCGGTATGAAAACCCGCACCGTGAAATTCCGCAACGACGACGGAGACAGCCTTACCGGACTCCTCGACTTGCCGGCAGGCCGGCCGCGAGCCTGGGCGCTGTTCGCGCACTGCTTTACCTGCACCAAGAACGCGAAGGCGGCGGTGAACATCGCCCGGGTGCTCGCCGACCACGGCTATGCCGTCATGCGGTTCGATTTTACCGGCCTCGGCCAGAGCGAGGGGGATTTCGCCGAGACGAATTTCTCCAGCAACGTCGCCGACCTGCTCGCGGCCGTGCGCTACCTCGGCGAGGAGCACGAGAGCCCGCGGCTCCTGGTCGGCCACAGCCTGGGCGGCACCGCGGTATTGCAGGCGGCAGCGGAGCTGGAGACGGTGCAGGCCGTCGCCACCATCGGCTCGCCGGCCGACCCCGAGCACGTGGCCCGGCTGTTTGCCGGCGAGCGCGAGCGCATCGAGGAGGAAGGCGAGGCCGAGGTGGATCTCGGTGGCCGCCCCTTTCGCATCCGCAAGCAATTACTGGACGATCTCGGCCGGCACGACCTGCCGGAATCCGTGGGCGAACTGCGCCGGCCGCTGCTCATCCTGCACTCGCCGGTGGACACGGTGGTGGACGTCGAGAACGCCACGCTGCTGTTCACCCATGCGCTGCATCCGAAGAGCTTCGTCAGCCTGGATCAGGCCGACCACCTCATGAGCGACGAGGCGGATTCGCGCTACGCCGGCCGGGTGCTGGCCGCCTGGGCCGGCAAGTACCTGGGCATCGATCGGCCGGTGCTGCGCCTGGGCGCCGATCCCGGCGAGTCGGTGTCGCGTACCGGTGCGTCGGGTTTCAGGAGCGACGTCAGCCTGTCCGGCCACACCCTGATTGCCGACGAGCCCGAGGACTACGGCGGCACGAACCTCGGCCCGACCCCCTATGATCTGCTGAGCGGCGCGCTGGCCACCTGCACCAGCATGACCATCCGCATGTACGCCGACCACAAGAAACTGCCGGTGGACTCGGTGACGGTCAGCGTCAGGCACGACAAGATCCACGCCAAGGACTGCGAGGACTGCGAGCAGCGGGACGGCAGGATCGACCGCTTCGAACGCGAGCTGAAGATCGACGGAGATCTCACCGACGAGCAGCTCGAGCGCATCACCGAGATCGCAGACCGCTGCCCCGTGCACCGCACCCTGCACGGGGACATCCACGTGCAGACCCGGCTGCGACGCTGACGGCCACGGCTCAGTCGCCGTCCCCGCCCTTCTTGCCCTTCGCCTTCGGCACGCGCGTCTTGCGGTCCTCCGCCTCCACCACGCGGTTGATCTGCCACTGCTGGGCGATCGAAAGCAGCGTGTTGGTGAGCCAGTAGAGCACCAGCCCGGCCGGGAAGAAGGCGAAGAATACGGTGAAGACGATAGGCAGGATGCTCATCACCTTCGCCTGCACGGGATCCGGCGGCGCCGGGTTCAGCTTCTGCTGACCGAACATCGCCGCACCCATCAGGACGGGCAGGATGAAGAGCGGGTCGCGTGACGACAGGTCCTGGATCCACAGCATGAACGGCGCCTGGCGCATCTCCACGCTCTCGAGCAGCACCCAGTAGAAGGCGAGGAAGAAGGGCATCTGCACCAGGATGGGCAGACAGCCCGCCGCCGGATTCACCTTCTCCCGCTTGTACAGCTCCATCATCGCCTGGGAGAGTTTCTGGCGGTCGTCCTTGTAGCGCTCCTGGATGGTCTTCAGCCGCGGCTGAAGCTTGCGCATCTTGGCCATGGAACGGCCGCTGGTCTCGGTGAGCTTGTAGAACACCAGCTTGATGAGGAGCGTGACGATGATGATGGACCAGCCCCAGTTGCCGACGAAGTCGTGCACCTTGTCGAGCAGCCAGAACAGCGGCTGGGAGAGGATGGTCAGGAAGCCGTAGTCGACAGTGAGTTTAAGCGTGTCGGCGACCTGGGTGAGCTGGTCTTGGATCTTCGGCCCCACGAACAGCGTCATGTCGACGCTGCCGGTCTCGCCCGGCGCGAAGCTGTACGCCGGGCCGATGGTGCTCGCCAGGAAGTTGTCGCCGCGTGCGGTGAAGTCGTAGCGGTATTCCTGCCCCGGCGGCGGCACGATGGCGGACAGGAAATGATGTTCGATGGCCGCCAGCCAGCCGTTCTCGGCACGGGCCTGCACGGGGCCGTCGTCCTGCAGGTCGTCCGGACTGATCTTTTTGTAGCTCTCGCCGTTGTAGAGCACCGGCCCGTCGTAGGAGTAGGTGGCCACGTCGAACATGGACCGCTCCTGGGTGTGCATGCGGTGGGCGATCTGGCCGTAGGGCGCTGCAGCCCAGGTGTCGGCGGTGCCGTTGGTAACGCGCTGCTCCACCGGGATGATGTAGCTGCCGCGCTCGAAGCGGTAGGTCTTGGTGACGCTGAGACCGTCGTCCCGCTCCCAGGTCAGTGCGACCTCGAGCGCGTCCTCGCCGTCGCCGAGACGATATTCGTTGCGCTCGGCGATGAACTCCGCGCGGTGATTCGGCTCGGGCCTGTCGCCGTCGCCGGAAACCGTCCTGAGGCCGGTGCGGAATACGGCGAGTTCGTCGGGCGAGGGGTTGAGCACCTGGATCAGGTCGTCCGGCCGGTCCTTCTCCACCGGGTAGCCGAGGGTGACGGCCGAGACGATGTCGCCGCCGCGGCTCGAGATCAGCACTTCCAGCACGTCCGTGACGACCCGGACCCGGGTCTCTGCGGGTTCTGCAACGCCGTCGCCGGGCTGTGCGGCGGCATCTTCGTCGGGTCGGTCCAGCACGGGGACGTCGCCGACTTCGGGCAGTGCGGTGTCCAGGGCGGCGTCCGGCGGCAGGCGCTCGGCCGAGCGCTCGGGCGACTGGCCGGACGGCGCCGGCTGCGGGCGCGGCGCATAGTCCTGCTGCCAGGCGGTCCAGGTCATGAAGGCCATGAGCCCGAACAGAGCCCAGATGAAGAGGCGTTGATTTTCCATGGGCGATTGCTAAGCGGCGTTCAGCTCCACCCGGGGCGGCAGGCCGCGGGCGTTCTTCATCCCTCTCTCGGGCGGCGGTTCCGCAGACGGCGCCAGTGACCTTCGAGACTTCGGGTTAATGTCTTGTTGCTGGCCTCGGCGGCCGGCGGTCGGCTGATGACAACTATATCAGCGCAGGGCAGTCGGTCGCACCCGTGCCGGAACGACTCCCGGACCAGGCGCTTGATACGGTTGCGGATGACGGCGCTTCTGGCCGTGCGGCGCGAGACCGCCATGCCGAGGCGCGGCTCGCCGCGGTCGTGGAAATGCGCGAGCACGGTGAAGTACGGGTCGGCGCTGCGGGCGGAGCGGCGGAAGACGCGGGCGAACTCGGCGCCGGTGGTCAGGCGTGCTGCGCGGGGAAAGCGCCGGGCGCCGGCCGGCCCGTCAGACCCGGAGGAACCGCCGGCCGGAGTCAGGGCGTGAGGCGGGCGCGGCCCTTCGCCCGACGACGCTTCAGCACCTGCCGGCCGGCCTTGGTCGCCATGCGCGCACGGAAACCGTGGGCTCGCTTCTGCTTGATTCTGCTGGGCTGGTAGGTACGTTTCATCGTCGTCGGTTCCGGTGTTCGAGGCACCCTTCACAAGGGGCGAGGAAGGGTACGCACGGGGTGCGGCCGTGTCAACTCGTGGCGCTGCGTCCCGCGGCCTCCGGGTCCGCTAGATTAGGGACGGGGATGCGGTATAGACTTGACGGTCCTCCCGCGGATTGCCGCGCCACGGACGCGGTAATCCGGGACAGCTAAGAACAATCGTCGCATCTCAGTCACCCGGGGATCCCGTTGCAGACCGACACCACGCTATGGAACCGCTGCGTCCGTCAGCTGCGATCGGAGTTGTCGGAACAGCAGTTCAATACCTGGATCCGGCCGCTGCAGGCGGTGGAACAGGGTGACGTTTTGCGGCTGCTGGCACCAAACCGTTTCGTGGTGGAGTGGCTGCGTGAACATTTCCTCCAGCGTATCAGCGAAGTGGTGACCACGGCGGACGCAGACGCGAAAGTGATCATCGAAGTGGGATCCCGCGGCGTCGCGCCGCAGGCGGCACCGGTGGCGGCCCTGCCCCCTTCCCGCGCGGCGGACCCGCGGCAGCAGCCCGTCGAGAGCCGGCTCAACCCACTGTTCACGTTCGAGAACTTCGTGGAGGGCAAGAGCAACCAGCTGGCCCGGGCGGCGGCCTCCCAGGTAGGGGAGAACCCGGGCAAGGCGTACAACCCGCTGTTCATCTATGGCGGCGTGGGGCTGGGCAAGACCCACCTGATGCATTCGGTGGGCAATCTGATGCTCTCCCGCAACCCGGATGCGCGGGTGTGCTACGTCCACTCCGAGCGCTTCGTCGGCGACATGGTGAAGGGGCTGCAGCACAACACCATCAGCGAATTCAAGCGGACCTACCGCTCCCTGGACGCGCTGCTGATCGACGATATCCAGTTCTTCGCCGGCAAGGAGCGCTCTCAGGAGGAATTCTTTCATACTTTTAATGCGTTGCTCGAAGGGCAGCGCCAGATCGTGCTGACCTGCGACCGCTACCCGAAGGAAGTGACCGGTCTCGAGGAACGATTGAAGTCCCGTTTCGGCTGGGGCCTGACGGTGGCCATCGAACCGCCGGAGCTCGAGACGTCGGTGGCGATTCTGATGAGCAAGGCCCAGGCCGAGGGTACCGTCCTCCCGGAGGAGGTCGCCTTCTTCATCGCCAAGCGTATCCGTTCGAACGTACGCGAACTCGAAGGGGCGCTGCGCCGGGTGGTGGCGAACGCCCGGTTCACCGGCAGACCCATCACGATGGACTTCACGAAGGAAGCTCTGCGCGACCTGCTGGCGTTGCAGGACAAACTCGTGACGGTGGAAAACATCCAGAAGACGGTGGCGGACTATTTCAAGATACGGGTCGCGGACCTGCTGTCGAAACGCCGGAGCCGTTCGATCACCCGGCCGCGGCAGATCGCGATGAGCCTGGCCAAGGAACTGACGAGGCACAGTCTGCCCGAGATCGGCGATGCGTTCGGCGGTCGGGATCACACGACGGTGCTGCATGCCTGCCGGCGCGTAAAGGCGCTGAGGGAGACCGAAAACCGGGTGGAGGAGGATTATCTCAACCTGTTGAGAACCCTGACCGGATGATGTGGATAACCTGTGGGTGAATTCCGGAAGCATTGTTATCCACAGGTCGTACACAACTCCCGACGAGGTTACGGTGCCAGTTGTCAGTCAGATGTTATGCAATAAAATGTTGTTTTAAATCGAAATGTTTGGGTTATGCACAGACAGGTGCGACCCCTATAACGATAATAGAAGTTTAAATATTCAATATTTATTAACAGGTGGAATCGATGAAGTTCACTGCGCCCCGGGAGATCCTTCTCAAACCGCTCCAGTCCACCATCGGGGTGGTGGAACGACGCCAGACGATGCCGATTCTGGCCAACGTTCTGCTGGTGGCGAGAAACGATCAACTGTTGGTGACGGCCACGGATCTGGAAGTGGAACTCGTGGCCAGTGCGGACGTGGAGGTCGAGAGTGAAGGCGAAATCACCGTGCCGGCCCGCAAGCTGCTGGATATCTGCCGGGCGTTGCCGGAAGGAGTGACGATCTCGGTGGCGGTCAAGGGCGACCGGGTGCAGGTGCAGGCCGGGCGCAGCCGGTTCAACCTGTCGTCGTTGCCGGCAGGCGAATTTCCGACGGTGGAGGACATCCAGGCCAGCCAGAGTTTCCATCTGCCCCGCGAGGCGGTGGAGAGGCTGCTGGACAAGACCCATTTCGCGATGGCGCAGCAGGACGTGCGGTATTACCTCAACGGGATGCTGCTGGAGACGGGCGAGCACTATCTGCGCGCCGTGGCCACCGATGGTCATCGGCTCGCGTTGTGCGAGGTGGAGGTATCGGACCAGAAGCTCCCGGCGCAGCAGGTGATCGTGCCACGGAAAGGGGTTATCGAGTTGCAGCGGCTGCTGGATGGGAGCGGTGAGCTGACGATCGAGATCGGTTCCAATCACATCCGGGTGCAGGTGGACGGAATCCGGTTTACCTCCAAGCTGATCGACGGGCGGTTCCCGGAGTATGAGCGGGTGATACCCCGGGACCCCGGTAACGTCCTGAAGGCGGACCGCGACACGCTGCGCCATGCCTTGCAGCGGGCGGCCATCCTGTCGAACGAGAAATACCGGGGTATCAGGCTGGAGATTCGTGACAGCGGGGTGGTGATCCAGGCGCACAACCCGGAGCAGGAGGAGGCGGAGGAAGAAGTCGAGGTCGAGTACAGCGGGGAAGACATCGAGATCGGCTTCAACGTGAATTACCTGCTGGATGCACTGTCGGCGGTGGAGTCGGAGGCGGTGAAGCTGGGGTTGACGGACAGCAACAGCAGCTGCCTGGTAACGGATCTCGACCGGGACGACAGTAAATTCGTGGTCATGCCGATGCGCCTGTAGGGGTGGGCCGGGGATCGACCCGGTGAGGCTGAGCAGGATCGACATCGCGGATTTCCGCTGCATCGAAGCTGCGCGGCTGGAGTTCGGGTCCGGGTGCAATCTGATAGAGGGGCCCAACGGCAGCGGGAAGACGAGCCTGTTGGAGGCCATAGGCTTCCTGAGCCGCGGGCGATCGTTCCGGGGCACGCGAACGGATGGGCTCGTTCGGCATGGGGCGGGGCAATTCACGGTGGCGGGTCGTGTCCTGGAGGCGGGCCGGGAGCATCGGCTGGGGATCGAGGCGGGGCGTGGTCATCTCGTGGTGCGCGTGAACCGGCAGCCGGCGGACAGCCTTGCGGTGCTGGCGGAGAAGCTGGCAGTGCAGGTCATCGATCCGGAGATTCACAGGCTGGTATCGGACGGCCCGGAGGTGCGGCGCCGGTTCCTGGATTACGGGGTGTTTCACGTGGAACACGCATTCCTGGATGCATGGCGGCGCTACCGGCGCGCGCTGCGGCAGCGCAACGCGGGCCTGAGGGAGGGCATCGACGACGAGGTTCTCAGAGCCTGGGAACCGGAGCTGATCGCCACGGGCCGCACCGTCGATGGCTTGCGGCGACAGCATCTCAGGGCCCTGGCGGAAGAATTCGTGGTGCTGGGGAGGCAGCTGACGGGGGCCGAGGTTGGGTGCGAGTACCGTTCTGGCTGGGGGGAGGCCCCGGAGTTCGAGCAAGCCCTCGAGGCGGCCAGGGAGCGGGACCGGGAGCAGGGGACGACGACGGTGGGTCCGCACCGGGCGGACCTGCGGCTGATCTATCGGGGGAGGAGTGCCCGGCAACAGGTGTCCCGGGGCCAACAGAAGTTGTTCGGCGCAGCGCTGGTGCTGGCGCAAACCCGGGCGATGGCACGGGAGCGGACCGAGGGGCCGGTGCTGCTGGTGGACGACCCGGCGGCGGAACTCGACGGTGATTCTCTCGAGCGGCTCATGGCTGGCGTGCTGGGCACGGGCAGCCAGCTGATCGTGACGGCCCTGACGACGGATGCCGTCTCGCTGCCGGCAGAGACGGTGATGTTCCACGTGGAACACGGGCGGGTGTCCGCCGCAGCGAATTCCGCGCAGGACACGGAATAACCCGTCGCACCCCGGTGGATGCTATAATGCATCGCTTGATCCGGAGGGTCCTGAATGGGCGACCAGACACGCTACGATTCCAGTAATATCAAGGTCTTGAAGGGCCTCGAGGCTGTGCGTAAACGGCCGGGCATGTACATCGGTGATACCGATGACGGCACCGGGCTGCACCACATGGTGTTCGAGGTCGTCGACAACAGCATCGACGAGGCCCTGGCCGGCCACTGCAGCAATATCGTCGTCACCATCCATGCCGACGAATCCGTGACCGTCTCCGACGACGGCCGCGGCATCCCCGTGGATATCCACCCCGAGGAGGGACGATCCGCCGCCGAGGTGATCATGACCGTACTGCACGCGGGCGGTAAGTTCGACGATAACTCCTACAAGGTCTCCGGCGGCTTGCACGGTGTGGGCGTCTCGGTGGTCAACGCACTGTCCGAGCAGCTCCACCTGACCATCTACCGGGCCGGCGAGATTTACTATCAGGAATACCGGATGGGTGAGCCCAACGGACCCCTGAAGGTGACCGGCACGACCGACAAGAGCGGCACCATCATCCGCTTCCGCCCCAGCGACCAGATCTTCACCAACATCGAGTTCAGCTACGACGTGCTGGCGAAGCGCCTGCGGGAGCTCTCCTTCCTGAATTCGGGGGTGCACATCGAGCTGGTGGACGAGCGTACCGACCAGCACGACGTGTTCGAATACCAGGGCGGCATCCGCGCGTTCGTCGAGCACCTGAACCGCAACAAGACCACCATCCACGACAGCGTGATCCACTTCGAAGTGGAGCGTGAAGGCGTCACGGTGGAGGCCGCGATGCAATGGAACGACGCCTACCAGGAGAACATGTTCTGCTACACCAACAACATCCCCCAGCGGGATGGCGGCACCCACCTCGCCGGCTTCCGCAGTGCGCTCACCCGCACGCTGAACGGCTACATCGAGCGGGAGATGTCGGGCCGCAAGGAGAAAGTGACGCCGGCCGGTGACGACTCCCGCGAGGGTCTTACCGCCGTGCTGTCGGTGAAGGTGCCGGACCCGAAATTCTCGTCCCAGACCAAGGACAAGCTGGTGTCCTCGGAGGTGAAAGGCATCGTCGAGTCGGCCATGGCCGAGGCGCTGGAGGACTTCCTGCTGGAATATCCCCAGGAAGCCAGGGCCATCGTCGCCAAGATCCTGGATGCCGCCCGCGCCCGGGAGGCGGCGCGCAAGGCCCGGGAGATGACCCGTCGCAAGGGCGCGCTGGATGTGGCCGGCCTGCCGGGAAAACTCGCCGATTGCCAGGAGAAGGACCCTGCGCTGTCCGAACTCTTCCTGGTGGAGGGCGACTCCGCCGGCGGTTCCGCCAAGCAGGGCCGTGACCGGCGCACCCAGGCCATCCTGCCGCTGAAGGGCAAGATCCTGAACGTCGAGAAAGCACGCTTCGACAAGATGCTGTCTTCGGCGGAAGTGGGAACCCTCATCACGGCGCTGGGCTGCGGCATCGGTCGGGACGATTTCGACCCGGACAAGCTTCGCTACCACCGCATCATCATCATGACGGACGCGGACGTGGATGGCTCCCACATCCGCACCCTGCTTCTGACCTTCTTCTACCGCCAGATGCCCGAACTCATCGAACGCGGCCACGTCTACATCGCCCAGCCGCCGTTGTACAAGATCAAGCGGGGCAAGCAGGAGGTCTACGTCAAGGACGACGCGGAACTGACCGAATACCTGCTGACCTCGGCGCTGGAAGGCGCCGAACTGCATGTCAACGAGGCGGCCCCGGCCATGTCCGGCTCCGCGCTGGAAACCCTGTCCCGGGACTATATGACGGTGCAGGCCATCATCGACCGGTTGGCGCGTCGCTATAACGAAAACGTGCTGCGCGCCATGCTGCAGGTTCCGCGGGTTGACGAGGACATCCTGGCCAATATTGACCGTCTGGAAGAATGGACGCAGTTGCTGTCCGACTCGTTGCCGAAGGGGCCGGTGATGAGCAGCCGGGATGCCAACGGCGGCAGCTACGAGGCCACGCTCGAGCGCGGCGACAACGGCGGCGAAGGTACCCGCATCGCCATCCACCACACCCAGCACGGCGTGACCACCACCCGCTACATTCCGAAGGAGTTCTTCGAATCGGCCGAGTACCGGCGCATGGCTTCGCTGGGCGAGCAGATGCAGGGGCTCATCGGCGAGGATGCTTACGTCCAGCGTGGCGAGCGCCGCGAGGAGATCGGCAGCCTCGGCGACGTGGTCCGCTGGCTAATGGCCGAAGCGCGGCGCGGCCAGTCGGTGCAGCGCTACAAGGGTCTCGGCGAGATGAATCCGGACCAGCTCTGGGATACCACCGTGAACCCCGAGACCCGTCGGCTGATGCAGGTGAAGATCGAGGACGCGGTGCGCGCCGACGAGATCTTCACCACGCTGATGGGCGACCAGGTGGAGCCGCGTCGGGAGTTCATCGAGGACAATGCGCTGGCAGTGTCCAACCTGGACGTCTGATCGGGTTCCGCGCCGCCGGCATCACTCTGCGCGCTCCGGTTTCTGGGGCTTCCGGGGTTCCGTCCGCCGTGAAGAGTCCGCGGACTCTTCCCCGTCTCCGGTCTGCGGCCGCACTCTCGCCTCCGGCGATACGGCGTCGTCGTCTTCGCCGGCCCGCTCCGCCTGCCTCGTCGTCTCGCCGCGCCGCGCCCCGCCCCGCGCCGCCGCTTCGCCGTCGCCGTTGCCCGCCGGCCCTGCCGTCGGGCCGTCCCGCTCCCTTGCTGCCGCGTGCGCTGCGATCTCGTCGATATTGCGCAGGGTAGTCTCGATCCAGTCCTGGATTTCCTGGTTCACCTCCCGGGGATCCCGGCCCACCGCGTCGACCGGCTCGCCGATGACGAAGGTGACCGTCCCGGGTTTCTTCAGCCAGCCGCGGCGCGGCCAGTACTGCCCCGCATCGTGGGCGACCGGCACGATCTTGCAGCCGGCCGCCGCCGCCAGCGCCGCGCCGCTCACGCCGTAGCGCCGGGTCTGGCCGGCCGGCATGCGGGTACCTTCCGGAAAGATCATCACCCAGATGCCCTCGCGCAGGCGGGCGGTTCCCTGGCTGATCACCTGGCGCACGGCGCTGCGCCCCGCGCCCCGGTTGATCGCGATGGGCTTCAGCAGCGCGATGCCCCAGCCGAAAAAAGGCGCGAACATCAGTTCCCGCTTCAGCACCCAGGTCTGGGCCGGGAAGAGCTGCAGTTCGGCCAGGGTCTCCAGGGTCGAGGAATGCTTCAGCAGCACCACCGATGCCTCAGCGGGAATATTCTCGCGGCCGACCACGCGGTAGTCGAGGCCGACCAGGTGGCGCATCACCCACATCACCTGATCCACCCACGCGACCGCCACCGCATAGCGCATGCGGTGGGGCAGCGGCGTGGCCAACAGCAGCACGAACACGTAGAAGGGCACGGACAGGAACAGCCAAAAGGTGAAGACCACGGACCGAAACGTCTGCATGACGGCTAGCGCTCCTCCGCGAGGACGTCGGCCGCCGCCGCCAGATCGTCGTAGACTTCCACGCCGCCGGCTTCGCCCGCGGCCTCCGTCCTGGTGCCGTTACCCGTGCGCACCAGGATCGGGCGTGCTCCGGCCGCGCGCGCGGCCTCCAGGTCCCGGCGCGAGTCGCCGATCACCGGCACGCCCGCGAGCGGCACCCCGTAGTGCCCGGCGAGGCGGTGCAGCAACCCCGGGGCCGGTTTGCGGCACTCGCAGCCTGCCTCGGGGTGATGGGGGCAGTAGGCGATGCGGTCGATCCGGCCCCCGGCCGCCTGCACGGTCCGGCGCATCTTCGCGTGGATGCGCGCCAGGGTATCCTCGTCGAACAGACGCCGGGCCACGCCGGACTGGTTGCTGGCAACGGCCACCGTGTAACCGGCCCGGTTCAGTCTGGCGATCGCCTCCAGGCTGCCGGGCAGCGCCAACCATTCCTCCGGGCTCCTGATATAGGCGTCCGAATCCCGGTTGATCGTGCCGTCCCGATCCAGCACCACGAGCTTCACTTCTCCCATTCCGCCGGGCCTAGCCGGTGGAGAGCCGCGAGATGTCCGCCACTTCGAGGAACAGACCGCGCAGCTCGGCCAGCACCGCCAGTCGGTTGCGGCGCACCGCAGTATCCTCGTCCATCACCAGCACGTGGTCGAAGAACTCGTCCACGGGTTCGCGCAGCAGCGCCAGCCGGTCGAGCACCTCGGTGTATTCGCGCCGAGCGAGCAGCGGCTCCACTTCGCCGCGGGCCTCGCCGAGAGCGGCGAACAGGGTCTTCTCCTCGCCTTCCCGCAGCAGACCGGCGTCCGGTGCCGCGCCCGCATCCCCCCTGGCCTGGCGGAGGATGTTGGCGATGCGCTTGTTCGCGGCCGACAGGCTCTCGGCGCTGGTGTGCCGGGCGAACGCCGCCACCGCGCGCAGCCGGGCGTCGAAGTCCAGCGGCGAGCGCGGCTCCCGCGCCAGTACCGCCTGGAACATCTCGGGGCTGACGGCAGGCTCGTGCTCCGCGTACCAGGCCCGCAGTCTTTCCATCACGAAGTCGTAAATCTCGCCGGTGAGCTGGGGTGCCGCCTCCTCGTCGCGCACCGGTTGCAGCGCCAGCGCCTCGGCGATGGCCGTTTTCAGGTCGAGCTCCAGCCCGCCCTCGATGACGATCCGCAGCAGCCCGAGCGCACCCCGTCGCAGGCCGAACGGATCCCGGTTGCCGCTGGGGCGTCGGCCGATGGCGAAGATACCCGCAAGCGTGTCCAGGCGGTCGGCGAGCGCCAGCACGCGGCCGGCGTCCGTCGCCGGCAGGCTGTCGCCGGCATGGCGGGGCAGGTACTGCTCGGCGATGGCGGCGGCGACGGCTTCCGGTTCACCGTCGGCCCGGGCGTAATGGCCGCCCATGATGCCCTGCAGATCGGGGAATTCCCCCACCATGTCCGTCAGCAGGTCGGCGCGCGCCAGCTCCGCCGCGCGCACGGCAGGGCCCGGCGCAATGTCCAGCGCGCGGGCGAGATGGCCGGCCAGGGCCGCCACCCGCTGGCTCTTGGCGAGCAGCGTGCCGAGTTCGCGCTGATAGACGACGTGCTGCATCTCCTCGCGACGGGCCGCCAACGGCACACGCCGGTCGGCTTCCCAGAAGAAGGCCGCATCGGCCAGCCGGGGCCTGACCACCCGCTCGTTACCCTCCCGCACCTTGTCCGGCTCGCGGCTCTCCAGGTTGGCGACGGCGATGAAGCCGGCCACCAGCGCGCCGTCCTCCCGTTCCACCGGAAAATAACGCTGGTGCTTCTGCAGCGTGGACACCAGCACCTCCCGGGGCAGTGCCAGGAATGCGGCATCGAAGGAACCGGTGACCGCCACGGGCCACTCGTTCAGTGCCGCCACCTCGTCCATCAGCGCCGCGTCGCTCACCGGATGGCCGCCGGCCTTCGCGGCCGCTGCCGTGACCTCCCGGCTGATGAGGTCGCGGCGTTCGTCGAAGTCCACCAGTACCCGGCCCGCCTCCCGCAGGGTCTGCGCGTACACGGCCGGTGCCGGGATCCCGATCTCGCGCTCCGCGGCGTGTACCCGGTGCCCCCGGCTGTGGCGGCCCGCGTCCAGGCCGTACAGGCGCCCCGGCACCACCTCGTCGCCGAGCAGCATCACGATCCAGTGCACGGGACGCACGAACTCCGCCTCGCCTTCGCCCCAGCGCATGCGTCGCGGCACCGGCAGCGAATCCAGCGCCCCGTGTACCAGCTCCGGCAGGAGTTCGGTGGCCGGCCTGCCCCGGCGCACCGTGCGGTGCACCAGCCATTCGCCCTTCGCGGTGCTGACCCGCTCGAGATCCGCCACCGCAACGCCGCACTTGCCGGCGAAAGCCTGTGCCGCGCGGGTCGGGTTGGCGTCGTCATCGAATGCGACGGAAACCGGCGGGCCCCGCAGTTCCAGCTTCTCGTCGGGCTGGCGCAGCGGCACCGACTCAACCCGCACCGCGAGCCGGCGCGGGCTGGCATAGGGATGCACGTCGCCGTGGCCGAGCCCCGCGTCGTCCAGGGCACCGGCGAGCCCGGTCGCGAAGGCGTCCATCAGCCCCCGCAGCGCGGTCGGCGGCAGTTCCTCGGTGCCGATCTCGACGAGCAGATCCCGCCGCTCCCCGCTGCCTGGCGTGGCCCCGCTCACCGCGTGTGCCCCTCGTCCCCGGTCCGTCGTAGCGCGGTATCCGCCATGGGGAAGCCCAGCGCCCGGCGGCTCTCGTAATACGCCTCGGCTACCGCCCTCGCCATCGAGCGCACCCGCAAAATATAGCGCTGTCGCTCCGTCACCGAGATCGCCTGGCGTGCGTCCAGCAGGTTGAACGCGTGGGAAGCCGCCAACACCCGCTCGTAGGCGGGCAGAGCGAGGTTCAGTTCGATGAGGCGGGCGTTCTCGTGCTCGCACTGCTCGAAGGCGGCGAAGAGGTTCTCCACATTGGCCTCCTCGAAGTTGTAGCGCGATTGCTCGACCTCGTTCTGGTGAAATACGTCCCGGTAGGTGATGCGGCCCAGCGGGCCGTCCGTCCAGACGATGTCGAAGATGCTCTCCACCTGCTGCAGGTACATGGCGATGCGCTCGAGCCCGTAGGTAATCTCGCCGGTCACGGGCCGGCACTCCAGGCCGCCCACCTGCTGGAAATAGGTGAACTGGGTGATCTCCATGCCGTTTAGCCAGACCTCCCAGCCGAGTCCCCAGGCGCCGAGCGTCGGCGACTCCCAGTTGTCTTCCACGAAGCGGATGTCGTGGACGGTGGCGTCGATACCCAGCGCCGCCAGCGAGCGCAGGTACCTGTCCTGGATGTCCGCCGGCGAGGGCTTGATCACCACCTGGTACTGGTAGTAATGCTGCAGGCGGAAGGGATTGTCGCCGTAGCGCCCGTCGGTGGGGCGCCGGCAGGGCTGCACGTAGGCGGCGCTCCAGGGCTCCGGGCCGATGGAGCGCAGGAAGGTCGCCGGATGGAAGGTGCCGGCACCCATCTCCATGTCGTAGGGCTGCTGCACCACGCAGCCTTCCGCCGCCCAGAATTCCTGCAGGCGGAGTATCAGCTCCTGGAAGGTGCGCGGCGGTGTCGCAGGGGTGTTTTCGGCGCTCGCTTGCATGATCGGCAGGCCGGTCACAAAAGACGCCGCAGTATACCGGACCGGGCGCTCCCTGCCGATCCGTCCGCCGCCGCCGGCCCGAGGGCGCGTCCCAGGCCGCCGATTCTGACCCTTACTGGTGCAGGCCCTGATACAATTGCACAGAGATGGTGCACGTGGGCCGCGTCGGTTTCCTGATACTCTTACTTTTTCAAGGACTTAGCGTGCACCAAAAACCGGCATGCATCCTGCATACGACGATCATCAGGTGCATCAGCGCATGTTGCCTTCCCGGGCATAGGGCCGGGGAAAAACAGAACCACAGCCAACAGATTCCGGAGGAAACCCCATGACCCCTGCTGAAGTACTCAGCCTGCTGAAGGAAAAGGACGTCAAGTTCGTCGACTACCGCTTCACCGACACCAAGGGCAAGGAGATGC
>Ga0102929_1000162_pt1 | contig 36945 bp, 29 predicted proteins | sample SalPonR1_B_D2_MG_FD_78510 | JGI IMG/M metagenome (GOLD analysis project Ga0102929, IMG submission 78510) | Salt pond soil microbial communities from South San Francisco under conditions of wetland restoration - Salt Pond MetaG R1_B_D2_MG | ecosystem: Environmental > Aquatic > Marine > Intertidal... | reverse complement strand
CCGGGCGGAATTTCCGGGCCGGGGGTGGCTGGATCGGCCGGCGGCGCGGGGCGTGCCAGGTGGCGTTCGATGCGGGTGTTCATCCAGTCGCCGAATTTCCGCATCCCGCGCAGTCGTACGGTCTCGCGCGCCAGCTTGCGCAAGCTGCTTCGTGCAGCGCCTTGTACCTGCGCTGATCCGTCTCCGGCTTCCAGTGCCATCAGTGAAGCCGCATAGCGGGCCAGCAGCCGCTGCGAAATGGTTTTCATGCGAAGCGATTCGACATTGCCCAGGTCGTCGAACAGGCGCTCGTGGATGGCGTCGACGACCTCGCTGAGAGAGGGCATTGCCGGATCGCGGGCGTGCTGCGCGGCCAGCCGTTCGGCCCGTTGCGGGTTCAGCAGCGCACCGAAGCTCAGGTCGGCCGCGGTTTCGGCGGCAGTGAACAGGTCGAACGCCGGTTGGGTTCTGCCGGGCAGTGTTTCGCTGCCGGGGTCGAACCAGTAGCCGGTGTAGCCCGGCGGCATCATGTCGACAAGTTCATCGCGCAGATCGAGGCGATTCGGGTCCAGCGTCTTCAGCAGCGTCGACAGCGCCCTGCGCTGGTCGTCGGGCGAAACAGGCGTCGGGCGCTCGCCGGGACCGCCGCGCCGGGCGTAGCTGAACCGGACGCCGCCCAGCGACTTGGCCGCGGCGTCGATCTGGTAGCGATGATAGAGATAGATCGGAACCAGCACTTCACGCAGGTCGGCCAGCGGACGACCGGCGGCGATCCGGTCGGGGCCGAATTCTGCCAGTGCCCGTGAGCGCACTTCAAGCACGTTGTCGAGTTCGGCGATCGGGTCTGCGCCGTTGTCCCAGACCGCGCCGTAGGGATGGCCGGTGGATACGCTGCGCGCGTGCTGGTCGGCCACGAAGCGCAGGCCGCGACCGAAGGCTTCGGCAACAATCCGGTCCAGCTCGGCCTGCGGGTTCGTGTCTGGCGGGAATTCCGAATACAGCCAGCGGGCGGTGAGCTTGTCCCAATCGCCGATGCCGTGATCGTAGACACGCGAGAAATCCAGCCCGTTTTCATTGTCCACGCCGACCCATGGGGCCGGATAATCCATCACCGACGCTCTGTCGTTGGTGGACGCGGCGAAGTTATGGCCGAAGCCCAGCGCATGCCCGAGTTCGTGCGCGGCCAGCTGCCGGATCCGGTCCAGCGCCATTTCAACCGGATCGTCGTCGCGGCCGCTGCCGACGGCGTCGACACCGGCCAGGCCCTCGAAGATCATCCGGTCCTGACGCACGCGCTGCGACCCGAGGATCACGTGGCCCTTGATCATTTCGCCGGTACGCGGATCGATGATGCCGCCGCCGTACGACCAGCCGCGCGTCTGACGATGTACCCACTGTACGACGTTGTAGCGGATATCCAGCGGATGGGCGTCTTCGGGCAGCAGTTCCACCCGAAAGCCGTCCTCGAACCCGGCTGCGGCAAATGCGTCGGCCCACCAGGACGCCCCGTCGATCAGCGCCTCCTGGATGCGTTCCGGGGCGCCCGGGTCGATATGAAAGACCAGCGGCTCGCGCACGCCCGATTCAGGCCGGCCCGGCTCGTTGTGCTGCAGCCTGTGGCGCATTGCATATGCGCGAATGACCGGCTCGTCCAGGTCGGCGGCGTAGTCGTAGAAGCCCAGCGCGAACGTGCCGGTGCGCGGATCGGCCCGGCGCACGCTGTAACCGTCGTCGGGCAGGCGCACGAAACTGTGGTGCTGGATCAGCGTGACTGCTCCGGCGTCGGCCGCCGTGGCACGGATTTCACGTCCCGGTTCGTCGCCGGTGAAGGTAATCCAGGCATCGATCTCGACGTTGTCGGGAAACACCAGCAGCGACGACGCGTCGGGCAGCGAGCGGTCGTCGGCGCGGGTGAACTTGCCGCCGTCGCGGCTCAGCGTTTGAGCCAGGCCCAGGGCATCGGCGGTCAGCAGACCGGCGAGATCGATCAGAACGCGGCCGCTGTCGTCTTCGGCTACGATCTCGGTCGACCATATGAATGATGTGGCGAACGAGTCGCTGACCGCCTGTCGCTCCAGCGTGTTCGACGTCACGGCCCGGTATCTATGATTCTCGGCTTCGGCGACCACCTGGCTGCCGATCCGCCGAAACCTCAGGATGCGTCCGGAATTGCCCCAGCCACGATCCAGGCCGAGCGGATTCGAACCCAACCCGCCGGTCAGGCGCTGGGCGTGGATGAAACGGAGCAGCACGCCTGGCTGCTCGAATTCAGCCGTGGGGGCCGGCAGCAGCGCCAGTACCTTGCCTTTTTCCGGGCTGCTGTAGATATCGATGAAGCCCTGGTCGAGCGCCAGCCCGGCCGTGGCCTCGGCGAAGGAATCCTGCTTGTCGACGGCGGATTCGTCTTCCGCGGATGCCGGGGCGTTTCCCGCAACCGCGAAGGCAATAAGCAAAGCCGGCAATATTCTGGTGAATGCGCGCTTCAGCATTGAGGTTGATCCTTTTCGAGAAATTCAGATTCTTGGTTCGACATCAGGGGCACGACGAATATGAAGTCAGGCACAAAAGAGCGAATCTACAGTATGCAGTTCTTGTGGATTTCTTCGCCAACCTGGTGGTCGGAACGCCGTGGCCAGTGTGCGCCGTCGTGAGCTCGCTGTCTGCGTTTCGAGATCCCGGATATCGCCTGTCGGCGATTCCGGGATGACGATACATGGCGGCTCGGCAATCCAGAAAGTCGATACATGGCGGCTCGGCAATCGAGAAAGTCGATACATGGCGGATCGGCAATCCGGGAAGTCGATACAAGGCCTGTCGCTGATGCCGGGATGACGACACACGGTCGATGCAGCGAAGGCATTTGCGGACATGGGACGACAGTGGCGTGCATCGAATCCCACAGGAATTTTGATGCCGGATTGACAATGAGCCCGAATCTCAGTCCGCCGTCATGCCCTTGTAGTTGAGTTCGACCCATCGCTCCGGGGTGATGAAGCCCTGACCCCACTGGGCGTCGAATTCCTCGGTTACGCCGGCCTCCAGGACTTGCTCGAGTGTGCCGCCCGCTGCAATCAGATCGGTCAGCCTGGCTTCCACGGTGGCCAGCATGTCACGGTATGCGCGCAGTTGCCCCTGATCGATAACCGGGCCGCCGTGGCCGGTGATGACGGCGGTGTCTTCATCGGCGAGCACGATTACCCGATCTGTCGCCCCGATCATGCCGGCCAGGCTGCCACCGCTGCCGTAGTCGATGAACGGGTACAGCCCGTGAAAAACGATATCGCCGGTGTGAATGACATTGGCCTCTTCGAGATGCACAATCGCATCGCCATCGGTGTGTGCATTCGGGACATGAATCGCATGGACGGTGTGGCCGCCGATGTGGAACGTCACTCGATCGTTGAACGTCACGACAGGCAGCGCGTTGTCGGGCGAGGGCGCCACTTCCCGGTCGAAGAATTCCATGAACTGCCCGGCGGACATGCGCTTGCGAACGTTGTCGTGCGCGACGATCAGCGCACCGGCCTCGGCCATGTTCTCGTTGCCGCCGGTATGGTCGCCGTGCCAGTGCGTGTTGAACACGAACCGGATCGGCTTGTCGGTGACCGCCGCCACGGCCGCGATGATCTTGTCGGTCAGCGGCGCGTATTGATCGTCGATCAGGAATGCGCCTCTGTCACCGACCACCAGGCCAAGATTGCCGCCGGCGCCTTGCAGGGCATAAATTCCTTCCGATACCTCGGTGGTCCGGATTTCGACCGACGAGAAATCCTGGGCGAAAGTCAGCGCGGGCAGCAAAGCGAAGGCAGCGCAGAAAGCCTTGAGCGTCAAGCGGTTCATGTATCGCGACTCCTGTTTCCGGGTAATGATTGACGGCCATTCTATAGCCGTTTGATCAATCCACGGTAAACCGGGTATCCATCTCGCGCAGGCTGTAGAGCGCCCAGCAGGCGGCCAGCATGGGGATGGCGGCGAAGAACAGCAGGTTCGGCCCTTCGAAAGGGTTGATGTACTGTTTCCAGGTCGATAGCGTCGAAACGGCGTGGATGATGAACACCAGGCCGTAGGTGATCCGTTTCTGAAACCCGATGACGAATCCGATCAGCAGCACCAGTTCGAGCGCGCCGATGGCCATGAACACGGTCGGGCCCCAGCCGGACAGTCCATAGAAGTTTTCGAACACGCCGGCGGCGTGACCGGGGTTGACGAACTTGTCCAGCGTCCACATCGCGATGACGATGAACACCCCGAGGCGGAGGAAGAGAAGGGCGTTGGCGATCCTGTTTTCGTTATTCATGGCACAACCTCGTCGGAATGAGTGTTCCAGTCAGTGTAGCGCAGCGAACGCGCTCACGCACGCGGTTGCGGCGAAACTCAGGTCGCGCCTGCACGCCGGGGCCGCCAGCGCACCAGGCGTGCGACCGTCCGTGCAAGGAATCGCCAGACGCGGCCCGGCCAGTGGCGCATCACGTCCAGCCACAGGTAGATGGTCGGCAGGAAAATCAGGCTGACAACGGTGGAGAACAGCAGGCCGCCGACGATGGCGCGGGCCATCGGGTAGTAGGGCGGTCCGCCGCCGCCGATCTGCGTGGTGCCGACGCAAAGCGGTACCAGCCCCAGCACGGTGGTACCCACGGTCATCAGGATGGGCCGCAGGCGATCCCTTCCGGCTTGAAGGATGGCGGCGTCGCGCTCCATTCCGCCGTTGCGCAGCTGGTTGATATGGTCGATGAGCACGATGCCGTTGTTCACGACCACGCCGATCAGGATCAGGATGCCGATCATCGCCATCAGCGAAAACGTCGTGCCGGTGACCAGGAAGAACCAGTAAACGCCGACGACCGAGAACAGGATCGAGACGATCATGGTGACCGGATACAACAGCGATTCGAACAGCGCCGCCAGCACGATGTAGATGATGACCAGCGCCAGCAGAATATTGATCAGCATGCGCACGCCGGTATCGTCTTCCCGGCTGAAACCACGTCCAAGGCGCCATTCGTATCCCGGCGGCAGCGACATCGCGCCCAGTGCCGACTCGATCCGCTCGCGCGCCTGTTGCATGGTGATCTGGTCGAGGTTGGCTTCCACGGTCAGCGAGGTTTCTCGATCGACGCGCTGGATTCGGCCGGGGCCGGGGTTCTCGACCAAATCGACCAGGGCCGTGATCGGTACCTGGCGGCCTTCGGCATTGGTCAGTAGCAGGCCGGTCAGCGCCTCCGGGGACTGGGTGTCTTCGTCACGAAACCGGATGCGGACAGGCACATCGCCTTGCTGGCCCTGGAACTCGCGGAGGTCCACCCCGCGCAAGGCCGTGGCGATGGTGGTGGCAATCTGCGCGGAGTCGAATCCGAGCAGCCGCGCGCGCTCTCTGTCTATACGCACCTGAAGTTCGCGTTCATTCGGCGATTCGGGAAGGCGGGCGCCCTGCAGCCCGTCGATCGGCTCGAGCAAACGGACCACTTCGTCCGCCAGTTCGTGCAGGCGACTGCTGGACGCGCCGACCAGCGTGACGCTCACGCCCTCGCTGCCGCCGGTGCGCTCCCGGTCGAAGCTGGGCTTGCCGATCGCGATTGCGGGCATTTCGGCGAGAATTTCGTCGGCGATGTCGATGCTCGATCGCTCTTGCTCGGAATCTTCCGTCAGCAGGATGGACGACTGGGCTTCGCCCGACTCGTTGTAATACGAGTACACCGACCGGATCTGGAGTCTGGCCTGGTTTTCGTAGAGATAGTCTTCTACACGGTCGACCGCACGCTTGACTCGATCCAGCGGGTAGTGTGCATCGAGGTTGTACTGAAGAAACAGGTCGCGGTCCTCGGCGGCCGGAAACATGTCGGTCTTGACCGTGCCGGCCGGAATCACGATCGATGCAAAGGTCAGTACGATCAGTGCGGCGCTTTTCCAGCGGTGCCGCAGGGTCCAGCGAAGCACGGCCTGGTAGCGCGTACGAATGGCATCGAGCAGCGGTGACGCGGACTGGCGTGCAGGCGGCTTCAGACGGCTGGCGATCATCGGGATGAGCGTCTGGGCCAGGACGAGCGACACCGCAAGCGAAGCAACAATCGCGATCGCCACATGCGACAGAAAAATCGATATTTCGCTCTGCTCGCCGAAAATGTTGGGCAGGAATACCGCAGCGCTGGTCAGCGTGCCGGCGGCCACTGCGAGCGCCACGCTGCGCACGCCGCGCTCGGTGGCGGCCACCACGTGTTCCGGACCCGGCGTCTTTTCACGCTCGGTGGCGATGCTTTCGCTCACTACCACGGCGTTGTCGACCAGCATGCCGATGGCCAGCATCAGCCCCATCATGGAAAGAATGTTCAGCGAGATCCCGAGGAAGTACATCGCGCCCAGCGTGATCGTGATCGATACCGGAACCGCCAGCGCCACCATCAGCGTCATCGGCACGTTGCGCAGAAAGAAATACAGCACGAACAGGGACAGCACGGCGCCCAGCAGTCCGGCGTTGCGCAGGTCTTTCAATGAGGACACCACGCCGTCGGCCTGGTTTTCGAGGAAGAACAGGTTGATCCCGTTCATCTCGGGCTGTGCGCCGATGCGCTCGATTTCGGCGATCGCGCGACGGCCCACGTCGACCAGATTGGCGCCGCTTTCCTTGAGGATGTTGACGCCGATGGCGTATTTACGGTCGAGGTGGCGCGCGTAATCGCGCTCGGCCGAACCGTAGGTCACTTCGGCGATGTCGCCCAGTCTCAGCCCGTCGGCGATGACCAGGTTTCGGTACTGATCGACGTCGTCGAATTCACCGCGCGGGGTCACCCGGTAGCGCGTGCCCGAATCCGTGAGCATGCCGGCAGAGGTCGAGAAGTTCACGTCGCGCAATTGCGCCTGCAGGGCCTGCAGGTCGACCCGGTGAGCATTGACCCGATCGGCGATCAGTTCGATATTCACTTCCTTGGGCTCCAGCCCCTGGAGCTGCACGCGGGCTACGCCGTCGATACGTTCCAGCGGCCGGATCAGCGTGCGCATGATCATGTCGTAGGCGTTGGACAGGTCGCGATCCGACGAGATTCTCAAGGTCAGCACCGGCTGGTCGGCGGTATTGAACTTGAGCACCTGGATGCGCCGCACGTCGTCGGGCAGCTGGTCGCGTACGGCCTCGATCCGCTCGCGCGCCTCGACCGCCTTGATCGCGACGTCCTCGCCCCAGTCGAACTCGATCTGGAAACTGGCCATGTCGGCCGCCGAGGTGCTCGAGAGTCGCTTGACGTCGCTCAGCGTGGCCAGCACCTCTTCGACCGGTCGCGTAATCTCCTGCTCGACTTCTTCGGGCGTTGAACCGGGGTAGGGCACCTGGACCAGCACGAACGGAATGTCGAGCTCGGGAAAGAATTCCAGCGGCAGCAGGCGCGCGGAAATCACGCCCACCGATACCAGCGAGACGAACGCCATCACGATCGTGATCGGCCGGCGGATGGAAAATTCGGCGGGTGAGCTCATGGCTCAGGCCTGCGCCGGGATTTCGTCGCCGCTCGGTGTCGGGACCGGCACCGTCGCCGCCGAACGGTCCAGCAGGGTGTAGACGACCGGGACCACGATCAGCGTCAGGGCCATGGAAACCAGCAGCCCGCCGATGACGGTGACGGCCATGGGCGTTCGGATCTCGGCGCCTTCGCCCAGTCCCAGCGCCATGGGCAGCAGCCCCAGCGCGGTGGTCAGGGTGGTCATCAGGATGGGCCGCAGGCGTTCGCCGCCGGCCTGCATGATCGCGCACGTCCGCTCGACGCCTTCGGCTCTCAGGCGGTTGATGAGGTCGACCAGCACGATCGCGTTGTTGACCACGATGCCGCTGAGCATGATCATGCCGATGAACACCATGACGCTGATGGTGGTGCCGGTAACGGCCAGTGCGGCGGCCACGCCGATCGCGGCCAGCGGCACCGCAAACAGAATGACGAACGGGTGCAGCAACGATTCGAACTGCGAGGCCATGACGACGTAGACGAGGAAGACCGCCAGCCCGAGCGCGAACAGCAGCGAGCGGATCGAGGCCTGCATTTCCTCGTTCTGGCCGAGCACGCTCAGCCGCATGGTCGGCGGCACCGGCATGTCGGCAAGCCTCGTGTCCACGTCTTCCACGGCGGCGCTCAGCGCGCCGAAGGCCAGGTTCGCCGAAATGACGGCCACGCGCTCCTGGTTGGCGCGGCGGATTTCGGCGGGCCCCGCGGCCGTGACAATCTCGGCGACCGCGTCCAGCGTCACCGGCCGGGCACTGCCCGGGTTGACGATCAGGCTTCGAATGTCGTCGATGGAAGAGCGGTTGGCTTCGCCGGCCCTGACCAGAATGTCGATCTTGCGGTCGCGCCAGCTGTAGCGTGTGGCCACCGTGCCGCGCACGGTGTTGACCAGCTGGTCGGCAACCTGGCGAACGCTCAGACCCAGCGTCGCGATGCGCGCCTGGTCGAAATGCACCTGGACTTCGGGATGTCCCCTGTCCATGCTCGATTCCAGATCCACCAGGCGGTCGGAATTCGTCAGTCTGGCCATCACGTCGTCGGCAACCGATTTCAGGGCGTCGAGATCGTAGCCGGCAATCTGGATCTCGATCGGCTTGTCGAAGCTCATCAGCGCCGGTCTTGAAATGCGCGTTTTCAGACCCGGCTGGACCGCGGCGACCGCGCGCAGCTCCGCCATGGCGCGCCGCTCGGCCGTCGATGAAACATCGTTGAGCGCCACGAGAATCCGGCTGATGTTCTCGCCGGCCTCGGTCGGATTGGCGTCGATGCGGTTGCCGCTGCCTGCGACTCCGAAAACGTAATCGATTTCGGCAACCGGTTCGGCGGCCGACTGGAGCCGGCGCATGACCCGGTCGGTCTCGCTCAGCGGCGTGCCCGGCGGCATCTCGGCGGTGACTTCGAAGCGACCCTGGGCCAGCTGCGGTACCAGTTCGGTGTCCTGTTGCACCAGAAAGGCCAGCGAAACGCCCAGCAGCGCGGTCGCGAGCGCCAATACCGCGAAGCGGCGCTGGAGGGCCCGTTCGAGAATGCCCTGGTAGCGCGTTCGAACCGCCTGCATCAGTCGACCGCCGCCTTGTTCGCCGGTCGCCAGGCGCTTGCCGGCACGACCGCCCAGCCGAGCGGCCAGCATCGGGATCAGGGTGAGGGCGACCAGCAGCGAGATGGCCAGCGCATAGGTCACGGTCAGTGCCTGGTCGGAAAACAGCTGTCCGGCGACGCCTTCGACGAACGCCAGCGGGAAGAAAACCGCGATGGTGGTCAGTGTCGAGGCGAGCACCGCGCCGGCCACTTCCGAGCCGCCGCGAATTGCGGCGCCGGCGCGCGACTCGGCCGACGCCTGTGGTAATTCAGAATCGGCCGAGCGCTGGCGCGAGATATTTTCCAGCACCACGATCGCGTTGTCGACCAGCAGACCGGTGGCAAGGGCGATCCCGCCCAGCGACATGATGTTGAGTGAGATGCCGGTCTCGGCCATCAGGAAGAAGGTCGCAACGATGGATACGGGGATGCACACCGCCACGATGAGCGTCGATGCCCAGTCGCGCAGGAACGCGAAAATCACCAGCATGGCCAGCAGGCCGCCGAGCAACGCGTTGCCGACAACTTCGTCTATGGCCTGGCCGATGAAGTTGGCCTGGTTTTCGACTACCACCAGCTGCATCCCGTCGGGCAGTTCGGCGCGCACGGTTTCCAGTCTCTCGAGTACGGCTTTGGCCACGCCGACGGTGTTGGTGTCGCCTTCCTTGTACACGGCAAGTTCCACCGCTTCGCGCCCGTCGAGGCGAATCACGGCCTTGCGCTCGCTGAAGCCCTGCGACACATCGGCCACGTCGCGCAGATAAACCGGTTGCTGGCCGCGATCGGCGACAATCATCCCGGCAATCCCGGCGACGCTGGTGAACTGGTTCATGGTGCGCACAAGGTAGCGCTGGCTGCCGGTTTCCAGTCGTCCGGCCGAGACGTTGAGGTTCTCTGCCGCCAGCCGGGCGGCCAGATCGGCCACGTCGATGTTCAACCGTGCCATCCGCTCGGGATCGATCTCGATCTGGATTTCGTCTTCCAGCCCGCCGGAAATCTTCACCGCCGCCACACCGGCCACCGGTTCGATGGCCTTCTTCAGCTGTTCGTCGGCGTGCCGCCGCAGCGCCTTGAGGGCGCGCGTCTCGATTTCGGGCGTTTGCTCGAAACCGAGCCCCAGGCGGACGATCGGATCGGTGGCCGGATTGAATCTCAGCAGCGATGGCCGACTGGCATCCAGCGGCAGCTGCAGCACCTCGAGCTTCTCGCGAACGTCCAGCCCGGCCATATCCATATCGGTGCCCCAGGCAAACTCCAGGATCACGTCCGACTGGCCGGTGCGCGAAACCGAGTTGATCCGGCGCACGTTGTTGACCGTGCCCACGCTTTCCTCGATCGGGCGGGTCAGCAGCGTCTCGATCTCGGCCGGCGCCGCGCCCTCGAGTTCGGTGCGCACCGTCAGGGTGGGATAGCTCAGATCGGGCAGCAGATTCACGCTCAGGTTGCCCAGCGAAATCAGGCCGAACAGCAGCAGCGTGACCGCCCCCATCATCACCGTGACCGGGCGCTTTACGGCGACCGTGATCCATTTCATGATTCGATGATCCCGGCATCGATGACTCTAAGCTCGGCACCATCCCGGAGGCTGTTCTTGCCGGCCGTTACCACGGTGTCGCCTTCGCCCAGGCCTTCGACGATCTCGACGCCGGCGGCGCCGCTGTAGCCGGTCCTGACGGTGCGACGTTCCGCGGTGTAGCCGGCGCCGTCCGCGCGCTGCCTGGCGACGAAAACGGCGACTTCGCCGTCCTCGCTCAGAAGCGCGGTCTGCGGCACCAGCGGCACGTTCTGGCGGCTGTCGTGGACGACCTGCACGCGGCCGAACAGGCCGGGGCGCAGGCGACCGCTGGCGTCGCTGAAGGTAGCGGTAACCTTGAAGGTGCCGGTTTCCGCGTCCACCACCGGGCTGATGCGGAGGACCTCGCCGGTGAATTCCTGCCCCGGAAACGCGTCCACCTGCAGCGTGGCCTTCTGGCCGGCATCGAGCAGGTTGAGTTCGCGTTCGGGCACGTGAAGTACTGCCCACAGCGGATCGAAGTCGTCGATCATGAACAGCGGCTGGTTCTGCGCGACCAGGTTGCCGACCTTGACCATCCGCTCGGCGACGACGCCGGCGATCGGCGCCCGGATTTCAGTGTGCGCAAGATCGAGTTGGGCAAGACCATTCGCGGCCCGCTGGGCGTCGGTATCGAAACGGACTCGTTCGTATTCGTCGGTGCTGATCAGCTCACGGTCGTGCAGTTCGCGGGCGCGCTTGAGCTCATTCTCGAGCTTGAGCAGCCTGGCTTCGGTCTGCTGGGCCTGGAATTCATAACGATCGCGTTCCAGTCGTGCCATAACCTGGCCGGCCTCGACCCGATCGCCTTCTTCGACCAGGATTTCGAGGGCGATGCCGCCCAGCTTGGCCACGGCGGGCGTCTGGCGTTCGGGCACCAGCGTTGCCGTACCGGTGTACGCCGAGCTGACGTCGCCAAACGCAACCCGCGCGACCTCCACTGGCACGGAAACCGGCGCATCGGCCGATTCCGGCGTGTCGGAAGAATTTGCGTCGGTGCCGCAGCCGGTCAGCACCACGAGGGTTGAAACGGCAAGAAGTGCAAGACCAAGCGAGCGGAAAAGGCGGAATCTGTAACTCGGCATGACGGCGGCCTGTAATGGTCATTTAGTGTGGTAGTAGACTAACACACCAATGCACCAAAAGGCAAGTCGCTGATACCGCACCGACGTCGTCGGCTTTTGGAGTCCGAAAGGAAAAACCGAGCGCCGGCGGGCTACGGCCTCGCCGACTGAGCTGCGCTCATTTTCTTCGCCAGGCGAAGAATCGTTCGGCCAGCCGCAGCGCGCCCTCGGGCTTGCGCGCCTTTTTCCACTCGCCGGCGGCGAATTTGTTGGCTTCGTTCAGCGTCGGGTAAATGTGGATGGTGCCCAGGATCTTGTTCAGGCCCAGACCGTGTTTCATGGCCAGGATGAACTCGGCGATCAACTCGCCGGCGTGGGCACCGACAATGGTTGCCCCGAGAATCCTGTCTTTGCCTGGCTCGGTCAAGACCTTTACAAACCCGTGGTCGGCGCTTTCGGCGATGGCGCGGTCGAGATCGTCGATGCCGTAGTGGGTAACTTCGTAGTCGATTTCCTGGTCCTTCGCCTCGGATTCGTTCAAGCCCACGCGCGCAACTTCCGGATCGGTGAACGTGGCCCAGGGAATCACGCGGTAGTCGACACGGAAAGACCAGAAGGGGGCCAGCAGGGCATTGACCGACGCAAACCAGGCCTGGTGCGCAGCCACGTGGGTGAACTGGTAAGGGCCGGCGGCGTCGCCGCAGACGTATATATTGGGGAAATTGGTGCGCAGCCATGGGTCGGTCTCTATCGTGCCGCGATCGGCAATCCGCACGCCGACGTTGTCGAGCCCGAATCCCCGGGTTCGCGCCTTGCGACCCAGCGCGACCAGCACGCGGTCGAACGCGAGCGTCACTTGCTCGCCGTCGCGCTCGCAGATCACCTGTCCGGCGCCGTCTTCGCCGGCGTCGAAGCGGTCGGCCTTGTGCCCGGTGGCGATGGTCACGCCCTCGGCTCCGAGCCGCTTCATCAGCGCTTCGCTGGCATCGGGATCCTCGCGCGGCACCAGCCGGTCGGCCATCTCGATGATGGTCACCTTCGAGCCCAGCCGGGCGAATGCCTGGGCAAGCTCGCAGCCGATCGGCCCGCCGCCGAGCACGGCGAAGCGCTCGGGCAGTTCCTGCAGTTCCCAGATGGTGTCGCTGGTGACGTAGTCGATGTCGGCCAGCCCGTTGATCGGCGGCACCAGCGGCTCCGCGCCGGTGGCCAGGATGATGCTGCGGGCGGTGATGATGCGGCCGTCGACGTTTACCGACCACGGCGAGACCAGCTTCCCGGTGCCCTCGATGACATCGACGCCCATGCCTCTGTAACGCTCCGGCGAGTCGTGCGGCTCGATCTTCGCGATCACGTCGCGCACCCTCTGCATCACGTCGGCGAGCGAGAAATCGGCGCTCATGGACCTGATGCCGAAGCGCTGGGAATCGCGCGCTTCCTGAACCAGCCGAGCGGTTCGGAGCAGCGCCTTGGACGGCACGCAGCCGGTGTTCAGGCAATCGCCGCCCATCCTGTTCTTTTCGATCAGCGCCACTTTTGCGTTGATTGTGGCGCCGATATAGGCCGACACCAGTCCGGCCGAGCCGGCGCCGAGGACGATGACGTTGTAGTCGAACGACTTCGGCTTGGCGTGGCCGGCATAGACCTTGCGGTGCTTGAGCAGTCGCAGCACCCAGCGCAGGATCAGCGGCAGCAGCCCGAGCAGCGCGAAGGCGCCTATCAATTCCACCGAAAGAATGTCACCGGTGGACTCGATCTGACCCAGCTGGGTGCCGGCATTGACGTAGACGATGGTCGCCGGCAGCATACCGAGCTGGCTCACCCAGTAATACGTCCAGGTGCGGATCGGGGTCAGCGCCATCACCAGGTTGATCACCCAGAACGGGAATACCGGCACCAGGCGCAGTGCAAGCAGGTAGAACGCACCGTCCTTTTCGACCCCTTCGTTGATCGTCTTGAGCCTTTTCCTGAATCGCTTCTGGATCGCGTCGCGAAACAGGAAACGCGCGGCCAGGAAAACCAGTGTCGCGCCAATGGTGGAGGCGAAGGAGACCGCGATCGTGCCCGCCGCAAGGCCGAACAGCGCGCCGCCGGCAATCGTGAGCACGGCGGCGCCGGGCAGCGAAAGCGCCGCCATCACGATGTAGGCGGCCATGTACAGCGCCAGCATGCCGAAAAAGTTGCGATCGATGAACGTCATCAGCTGGTCTCGCCGCTCGCGCAGTTCTTCCAGACTGAAGTACTGACCGAGATCGAACCAGAAGAACGCCCCTGCCAGGACGCCAAGCAGCGCCAGCAGCGCCAATCGTGTGGTGGTCTTGCTCATCTTGTGTGTTTCTCCTCGGGCACGGGGCAGGGCGGTCGTTTCGGATCGTACAGGCAGGTATGACCGGGACCGGCGGATTTGGCTTGCTTTTTTCGTGCCGAGGTAACATGCCCGGCGCTTTTGGGTCAGCGTACCAGCAGGCTCTGGTCGTGCAGAGCCGCACGCGCGCCCAGCGCCCCGAGCTTGCGCAGGTCGTCGATGCTGACGAGACCTTGTCGGGCTTTGTGCATGCCGTCGTCGAGCAGGAAATCGTGGCCGCGATCAGCCAGTCCGGCCCGTAATGCATGAACGTGCTCGTGCTTGACGATTCGGCCGTAGTCTTCCTCGGACGGTCTCCAGATTTCGAAGATGCCGATCCGACCTCGATACCCGACCCCGCCACAGGCGTCGCAGCCATTCGGCACGTGCACGGTCTCGGGTATCTCCAGCGACAGCGATTCCATCCAGGCGCGCCCGCGCTTGTCCGGTTCCCGCTCCAGGCTGCATTCGGCGCAGAGCCTGCGAACAAGCCGCTGGGCCACGACCAGATCCAGATTGGAGGCGATTTCGAAATCGTCCAGGCCGTAGTTGCGCAATACGGTGACGGTATCGACCGCATCGCGGGCGTGCAGCGAGGCCATGGTGGCGCGGCCACCGGCCGCGGCGTTGATGGCGGCCGTTGCCGAGGCTTCGTCGCGCAGTTCCCCGATCACCAGGTAGTCCGGGTCGAGGCGCAGCATGCCCTTGGCGCCGGTTGCGAAATCCAGTCCCTGGGCGATATTGATCGGGATCTGATTGATGCCCGGAATTTCGTATTCCACCGGGTTTTCCAGCGTCACGACCTGCGCATCGGTCATCTTCAGACGATGCAGCAATGCATACAGCGTCGTGGTCTTGCCGCTGCCTGTCGGACCTGCGGTCAGCATCATGCCGCCGACGGTCTCCAGCCATGCGGACAGATATGAGGAATCGTCTTCGCCGAGCCCGAGTTCATCGATATCCTGGAGCACCCGATCCGGCGTCAGGAGACGAATCGAGAGCTTGTCGCCGGCGATGCACGGTGCCTCGGTGACCCGCAGATCCAGCACCTGGTCATCGAGCGTGTAGCTGAACCGCCCCGACTCGGGATACATCGCGCGCACCGGGTCCAGCCGGGCCATTGCGCGCATCTGATTGACCACCTTCAGACCCTGTTCGGCATTCAACTCGGTCACGTCGACGATGGCGCCGTCGATCCGATAGCGCAGCCGATAACCGTCACTCACCGGGTCGATGTGCACGTCGCTGGCGCGAGCTTCGACGGCGTCCACCATCAACGCTTCGGCCTCAAGCGATTCCCCTTCATCGCCGCTCTCGCTATCGGTTTCGAAAAGTCCCTTCAGCCGGGAGGCGAAGTGCTCCAGCTTCTGGTGCGTCCGGGCTGAAACGGATTGCTTGTCTCGGTCGCTCATCAAAATCTCCTGGTGCGTGGTCGCAGTCGGTCTTGGAGTGCCTGGATGGTCTACCATACCGAACTGAATCAATGACCTGGCGGCTTTCGGCAAGCGGACGCAGAGCGGCCCGGATCAACCGGGCCGCCTCGAGGTGCAAGAAGACCGGCCTGCGCGGCCGCTGCCGGACTTATCTCCAGGGGTTGCAGTCGTATCCGGCAATTCTCACGAAACGCTCCAGCTCCATCGAACCGGTGCCCTTGCCCAGGGGCGAAAAATCGTAATTGACGCGTATTCGATTGCAGTCGATCACCTCGATTTCTATGCTCCCGGCAGAATCCGCGGTGACCTGGTCGACCGGCGGCTGGTTGGGATCGGAAATGAACGCGCCGTTTTCCAGCGTGGCCATCGGAATGGACACCGCTCCGGGCTGCGTCAATCCGGCCGAGGAGTTGCCCACGACCCAGATCGGCTGGCCGTCGAGATAGGTGAAGAAGATCGCAAACACGAAATTGCCGTCGACCTGCTCGGCCACCTGCAGCACCAGGCCCTGGCGAAACGCGCCGGGTCGCGTCCACTGGCCCGAATACCGGCCGTTGAGTACGGGTTGGTCGAACTGGGGCAGGTCCAGCGTCGGTTCGAATTGGTCGAGCACGAATCGCGTCCCTTCGGGCTGGGCCGTGGCAAAGCTACCCCAGTTGAATTCGACGGTGAAAGTGGCGTTGTAGTCTTCGGGCAGGAAGGTGGTCGCGCCGTCGATCGCGATCGGGTCTACCGCCAGCATCCAGGTCGTGCCTTCTTCGGTGACGATGCCGCCGGTGGCGCCGACATTTCCGGCCCCGGGGAGCAGCAGGAGTTGAGCTTCGTGAAACGGCAGTTCAACGTCTCCGGCGTCGGCGAAGACCGTCGGCACAACGATGGGGTTGGCACCGCCGTTCTGGCTCATGCGCACCAGGACCACGGAGAAATCTTCGTCGTCGCAGGCCACGCGCCAGATTCTCAGGCGAATCGAACCGTTGCGGGAGTTGGCATTGATAGTGGGTGCTGCGACGTTGCTGTCGACCAGCAGGCTATCCTGGGAACGCGGTTGCTCGGGCAGGTCGATTGACAGGCAGCCCGGCGGAAAAGGTGTACCGAGGTCGGTCAGGAGGTTGAGTTCACCGGTCTGTGCCTTGATGCCGGCGGCCGTTCCGGCCAGGAGTGCTGCTGCAAGAATCCTGCGAAAAATCATGCTGCGAAATGTCATGCCGAACCTCTGATCTGTATGAACGCCTGATTGGATTGTAATGCCATAACCTGACCGGAAGCTGAACGGGCAAGGTGATAAAATCCCGTGATCTTCATCCAGCGGAAATACCGAATCCATGGCAGGTCACAGCAAATGGGCCAATATTCAGCACAGAAAAAAGGCCCAGGACGCCAAGCGCGGGAAGATTTTCACGCGTCTGGTGCGTGAAATCACGGTCGCGGCGCGCGAGGGTGGCGGCGACCCGGAAGCCAATCCGCGGTTGCGGCTTGCCTGGGACAAGGCCAACGCGGCCAACGTGCCGAAGGACAACATCGAGCGCGCCATCAAGAAGGCCACCGGCGAGCTCGAAGGCGTCGACTACGAGGAAATCACTTACGAGGGCTACGCGCCCGGCGGCGTGGCGGTGATGGTCGAGACCGTCACAGACAACCGCAATCGTACGGTTGCGGCAGTCAGGCATGCGTTTTCCAAGTACGGCGGCAATCTCGGCACCGACGGCTCGGTGGCCTACCTGTTCGAGAAAAAAGGCGTGATCACCTTTGCGCCCGGCACCGGCGAAGACAGGGTGATGGAAGCGGCACTGGAAGCCGGGGCCGAGGATATCGAGACCGACGACGACGGCAGCATCGAGGTGCTGACCATGCCGGAAGAATTCTCCGGCGTGCTGGGCGTGCTGCGCGAAGCCGGGCTCGAGCCCGAGGAAGCCGAGGTCACGATGCGGCCGGCGACGCTGGTCGAGCAGGATGTCGAATCCGGCGCAAAACTGCTGAAGTTCCTCGACGTGCTCGAGGAGATCGACGACACCCAGAACGTCTGGCACAACGCCGATATTCCGGCCGAGGCCTACGAGTGATCTTCCGCGACTGATGCGCATTCTCGGCCTGGATCCCGGTTCGCGCATCACCGGCATCGGCATTATCGACGGCGAATCGCTGGTCACCGCGCGCCAGCTCAGCCTGGGCGGCGGCGACATGCCGGCACGGCTGGCGGGCATCTTTTCCGGTGTCACCGATGCCATCGCAGAGTTTCGACCCGACGTCGTGGCGATCGAGACGGTTTTCATGAGCCGCAATCCCCAGTCCGCGATCAAGCTGGGACAGGCGCGAGGGGCGGCGATCTGCGCCGCGGTACATGCCGGGTTGGCGGTGCACGAATACGCGCCCCGGCTGATCAAGCAGGCCATCGTCGGGCGCGGTGGCGCCGACAAGGAACAGGTGCAGCACATGGTTCGCGTATTGCTCAAGTCAACCGACAGATTCGGCGCCGATGCGGCCGACGCGCTGGCCGTGGCGCTGTGCCACCTGCATTCGGCGCGCACGGCCAGGCGTCTGCCGCAGGGCGTGGTGCTCAGATGAACGACGGGGAATCGAACGGAGTGTCGGAATGATCGCGCGGCTCGCCGGCACGCTGCTGGAGCGCCGTCCGCCGAACCTGTTGATCGACGTCGGCGGCGTGGGCTACGAAGTCGAGGCGCCGATGAGCGTGTTCGACAAACTGCCCGAAAACGGCCAGCCCTGCACGCTGCTGATCCACCAGGTGATTCGCGAAGATGCCCACCTGCTGTTCGGATTCGTCAGCGCATCCGACCGTGAGCTGTTCCGCAGTCTGTTGAAGATCTCGGGGGTCGGGCCCAAGGTCGCTCTGGCGATCCTGTCCAGCGTGTCGGCGACCGATTTCGCGCTTATGGTTGAATCGGGCGACAGCCAGGCGCTGACGCGGCTGCCAGGCATCGGCAAGAAAACCGCCGAAAGGTTGATTCTCGAAATGAAAAGCCGGCTCGACGGGCTGGAACTCGGTTCCGGCGCATTGGCCGACGCCGGTCAGTCGGCCGCGGGCGAACGCAACGCCTCCGCCGAGGCCCGCGCCGGGCTGGTCGCGCTCGGCTATTCCCCGGCCGAGGCGCTGAAGATGGTCAAGGGCGTGAGCGACGATTCGGCCAGTGCCGAAGCCATGATCCGCCAGGCCCTGAAGAACAGGATGCAGCGCTGAACGGCACCGCGCTGCCGGCCTGAATCATCTAACGTGGGGAACCACCAGAACATCGCGGCGGCTTTTCGCGAGAATGTCAAGCGCGGAGCTTCCCAGCAGCATCCGGGCCGGTCCGCTGCCCGAACCGCCGCCGATCACCAGCAGATCCGCTGACAGCTCCCCTGCAATATTCTGGAATGTTTCGGCAATCGTCGTATCGATATGCCGAACGATACGCTGAATCCTGCCCGGGCTCACCGACCTGAGAAACGCATCCAGTTCGCGCACAGCCAGCGCCTGCTCCTCGGCACGGTAGTTCTTGATCTCGGCCTTGGTCAACGATCCCAGCGATAGCGAACCGATGCCGGGCGCGTCGTAAAGGTAGGCCACCGAAAGTACTGCGTCCCGATTCAGCTCCAGCCCCGCCGTGACGCGCAAGGCCTCGGCGGCATTTGGGGACAGATCGACCGCCGCGAGGATATGGGTATAGTGGTCTCTAGCGTCGCTGTTGACCATCAGTACCGGCTTGGGGCTGCGCCGGATTGCGCGCTCCGCGGTGGTGCCGACGAAGGTGTCCTGCAGCAGCCTGCGGCGATAGGCGCCGACCACCAGCAGGTCAGGGTTCAACTCTTCGAGGGCCTCGCCGATCCCCTGGAACGGTTCGCCTTCATACAGGTGGGCCGACGTTTCGATGCCGTGACGATCACCGATAAGCTTGCGTTGTTCATCGAGCAGGTTGCGGCTGAGACCAGCTTCGGCTGCGACCAGTTTTTTGGGCCGATCCGGGTCGACGACGTGGACGATATTCAGGCTCGCGTCAATCGTCTTCGCCAAAATCGCCGCCCGTTCCAGTGCCAGATCGGCCCGCGGCGAAAAGTCCGTTGCTACCAGAATCCTGCGCATGGGCCGCCTCTGAATGTTTACGGACTTAGGATATCCTGTTGGCGGCGCAACTTGAAGCCGTCGATGGTGAGTTTGTTGAATGGTCGATCTTATCCTTCACTCGGTATTCGGCGAAGTCGCGATCCTGCTGGCGATGGCCGCGGCGATTGGTTTCGCCGGACTGATGCTGCGGCAACCGCTGATCGTGAGCTTCATCGCCGTCGGCCTGCTGGCCGGGCCGTCGGTTCTCGATGTGGTTCGATCCGGCGAGCAGATCGACTTCCTGGCCGAACTCGGGATTGCCGTGCTGCTGTTCCTGGTCGGCACCAAGCTGGATGTCAAGCTGATTCGCTCCCTTGGCGCCGTTGCCCTCACGACCGGATTGGGCCAGGTCGCCTTTACCGCTTTGTTCGGCTTCCTCATCGGGTTGGCGCTCGGCCTGGAGCCTGTCGCCAGCATTTATGTCGCAGTGGCGCTGACGTTTTCCAGCACCATCATCATCGTCAAGCTGTTGTCGGACAAGCGCGAAATCGACTCGCTTCACGGTCAGATCGCACTGGGCTTTCTCATTGTCCAGGACCTGGTGGTCGTGCTGGCCATGATCGTGCTGTCGACCCTGGGAATGGGCATCAGCGACGATTCAGGCGAAGGACGCGTTGCAGCCGTCCTGATTGCGGCCGCGGGGATGCTGCTGCTGGTCATCCTGTTCGTGCGCTATCTGGCCGATCCGTTGACGCGGCGGCTGGCCAGAGCTCCGGAATTGCTGGTGATATTCGCGATCGCACTGGCGGCGATTTTCGCCGCCGTGGCCGACGCGGTCGGTCTCGGCAAGGAACTGGGCGGGTTGATGGCCGGCGTGGCGCTGGCATCCACCCCGTATCGCGAGACCATCGCCTCCCGCCTTGCGCCGCTGCGCGATTTTCTCCTGCTGTTCTTTTTCATCGCGCTGGGATCCAGCCTCGAACTGTCCCAGCTCGGCGAGCACTTCAACGCCGCCGTGCTCTTCTCGCTGTTCGTGCTGGTCGGCAATCCGCTGATCGTGCTCGTCATCATGGGCGTGATGGGGTATCGGGCGAGAACCGGATTCCTGGCCGGCCTGACGGTGGCGCAGATCAGCGAGTTTTCGCTCATCTTCGTCGCAATGGGCGTGACGCTGGGGCACGTGGGTAGCGACATGCTGGGTCTGGTCACGCTCGTGGGCCTGGTCACGATTGCCCTGTCCACTTACATGATTACTTACTCCCATCGGTTGTTTGAATGGCTCGAGCCCTATCTGGGCGTATTCGAGCGCCGGCACACGCCGCGCGAGCCCGCCGACGGCAGCAGCGGCAGGCAGTCCGAAAGGGTTGCGGTGGTGATCTTCGGGCTGGGCCGGTTCGGTACCGCGCTGGGCCAGCGACTGCAGCGTCGCGGGGTGTGCATGCTGGGTGTCGATTTCAACCCGCTCGCGGTCAATCGCTGGCGGGCGCTGGGGCTCCCGGCCGTGCATGGCGACGCCGGCGACGCCGAGCGTGTCGGGGTTCTGCCGGTCGACAGGGCGGACTGGGTTGTCTCGACCATTCCCGCGTTGGCACGCGACCTGCAGCAGGAAGATCCGCGCTTGAGCATGATCCAGAGCCTGAAGAGCGCGCTTCCCGCCGTCAGAATTGCGGCAACCGCACATTCGCCACTGGAAACCCGGACACTTCGCGAAGCAGGCGCCGATATCGTTCTCGAACCGTTCCAGGATGGCGCCGACCGCGCGGTCGAGCTGCTCGGCGGCGCGCGCGAAAAGGCGCGCATCGAAACACCGCTGCTGCCATCCGAGGCCCCGGAGTAAAACACCGGAAGAAACCTAATCCTCTTCGCGCAATCCGAACAGCAGCGACACCGCGTTGATCTGCTCAGGGGAGATCAGAAGGTGAATGTGATCGCCGGCTTCCAGCACGGTCGATTCCCGTGCCGCCAGCACTCGCCCGCGACGGACAAGCAGCAGGATGTCGACGCCGTCGGGCAAGGGCAGGTCTTCCACCCGGCTGCCTGTCACGACTGCGGCCGGTTCGATCAGGAACGAAAGAACGCGAACCGGCAATGCTTCGGTCGACGTGATCTCCAGGACCGGCGTCGGGCGCGGCAGGCCGGCACGCTCGACCCGGAAACGGTTGACCGCCCAGCTAATCGTGGCGCCGGGAATCACGGCGTTGAACACCACGATGAAGAACACCAGGTGAAACAGTTCGAGCGCGCCTTCGACGCCGCTCATGACCGGATAGCTGGCCAGCAGAATCGGCACCGCCCCGCGCAGGCCGGTCCAGGCGATGAAGGCGGTTTCGGCTTTCTCGAAGCGAAAAGGCAGCAGACAAAGCGCGACCACCAGTGGCCGGGCCAGCAGTGCCAGCACCAGCCCCAGCGCAATGCCCATCAGACCCGAGGCGGCCAGCAGGCCGGGTATGGCCAACAGCCCGAGTACCAGGAACATCGTGATCTGACCCAGCCAGGCCAGCGCATCGTGGACGCGCAGGATGCCGGCGCGGTAGGGCAGGCGACGGTTGCCGAGCATCAGTGCTGCAACGTAGACCGCCAGGAAGCCCGAGCCCAGGAACAGTGTCGGAATACCGAAAGCCAGCAGCGCCAGGGCCAGTGTCATGGCCGGATAGAGGCCGGCGGCGGGCACGCGCACGCGCTGCAGCAGTTGCTGACCCAGCCAGCCGACCGCAAGACCCGCTGCCAGCCCGACGGCCAACTGCATGAAGATATCGGCGATGAACGCAAACCAGCCGAATTCGCCGGCGTCCAGCAGTAAACCGGTGAGCGTGATCGTGAGGATGACTGCCATTGGATCGTTCAGACCCGATTCGAGTTCCAGCGTGGCGCCCACCCGCCGACGCAGCTGCACGTTCGAACCGCGCAGTGCCGAAAACACCGCGGCCGCATCGGTGGAGGAAACGATTGCGCCGATCAACAGCGCTTCGGGCCAGTCCAGTCCGAGCAGCCGCGCCGCCACCGCCACGACCGCTGCGGTGCCGGCCACCCCTGCCGTGGCCAGGACCGCTGCCGGTGCAAGATGCGGGCGGGCGGCGCGCCATGAGGTGTTCAGGCCGCCGTCGAACAGGATCAGTACCAGCCCGACCGCCCCGATGCGGAACGCCAGCGAGTGATCGGCGAAATCGGCGGGCAGCCACAGACTGGCCAGAAGGCCGATGCCGAGGAACAGCAGCACGGCCGGAAAGCCGATGCGTTCGGAAGGGCGGCTGAACAGCACGCTTGCAAGCATCAGCAGGCCGGCGACGGTCAGCAGCCATCCGGTGGTCAGCGGTTCGCCGGCAATCAAGCAAGCCTCCGGTAAGGATTTGCGTCAGTGACCCCGATTATCGCGGAATACGGTGATTGGCAAGATACGCATCCGGCGTCGGCTCGTGCCAGGGGTCTTGAACGGCCGAGCTCCACTCTGCGCGATGAGCAAGTCAATGCCCTGCCGTTCGAGTGCCGGCGGATGATTTCCGCTACCATTCGTGCTTGATCGAAGTCCCCGGCGCCCGAGCCCCGATGAACGCCTGATGAGCGATAGCAATCTGTCCGAAGACGAATCCCGCCTGATTTCGGCCCGGCCGGCCGACGAGGAGGTGCGTTTCGAGGCCTCGCTGCGGCCGGCGCGACTGGACGAGTATATCGGCCAGCAGACGATGAAGGACCGGCTCGGGATTTATCTGGAATCGGCCCGGCATCGCTCGGAAGCGCTGGATCACGTGCTGATCTTCGGGCCGCCGGGACTGGGCAAGACCACGCTGGCCAATGTGATTGCCGCCGAAATGGGCACGAATCTGCGCCAGACTTCGGGGCCGGTGCTGGAGCGCGCCGGCGACCTGGCCGCGATGCTGACCAATCTGGAGCCGGGCGACGTGCTGTTTGTCGACGAGATTCACCGTCTGTCGCCGGTGGTCGAGGAAGTGCTGTACCCGGCGATGGAAGACTACCGGATCGACATCATCATCGGCGAGGGACCCGCGGCGCGCTCGATCCAGCTCGACCTGCCGCGCTTCACGCTGGTCGGCGCGACCACCCGCGCCGGGCTGCTGACCTCGCCGTTGAGAGACCGCTTCGGCATCGTCGAGCGTCTGGAGTTCTACGGCGCCGACGACCTGGCCAAGATCGTCACGCGCTCGGCCGGCATCCTGGAGATCGCCTGCGACGGGCAGGGCGCGGCCGAGATCGCGCGCCGGGCGCGTGGTACGCCGCGTATTGCCAATCGACTGCTCAGGCGGGTGCGCGATTTCGCCCAGGTGCGCGCCGACGGCGCGATCGATGCCGACGTCGCGCGCCAGGCGCTGGAAATGATGCAGGTCGACGCCCAGGGCTTCGACCAACTGGATCGCCGCCTGCTGACCGTGCTGATCGAGCACTTCGACGGCGGGCCCGTGGGCGTGGAAAGCCTGGCCGCCGCCCTCTCGGAAGAACGCGGCACGATAGAGGACGTCATCGAGCCGTTCCTGATCCAGCAGGGCTTCCTGGTACGCACCGCGCGCGGCCGGATGGCCACCAAAAGAACCTGGCAGCACCTGGGCCTGAAGGCACCGGCGAAGCCGGGCGGGCCGGACCTTTTCGACAGCGAAGGAAATTCCTGAGGAGCATCATCCAATGGACAAGACTCGAATGACCAAGACTCGCCTTGCCTTTATCGCTGTTTTCGCAATGCTGCTGACCGCCTGCGGTTCGATTCCACTGGGAACGATGTGGAAGATGTACCGGATGGGACCCGAAGCCCTTTTCGAAACCGATCCGACGGACGTTCGCGTGGCGGCAATGAGCGAAAGCTGGGTACTCGATCGCGAGCGCTTCGACTGGGGTGCGCTCACCGTCGACGTGGAGATTGCCGGAACAGCCGGGCACGAGTGGTCGTTCATCCTGGACGATGTTTCCAACGTTGAATTGCGCAAGCTGAAGACGGCGCCCGAAGGCCGGCGCTGGCGCGTTTATCGAATTCGCGAAGCCGATCTCGAATCGTTCCAGCAGATGCAGGCCGACCTGCCCGACGTGCTGGCGCTGGCCGAGAGCCGGGAAGGACAAGACGACGCCGAGGAGGAGAATTCGTTTCAGATCGGGGTTGCGTTCCTGGGCAATCGCGACCAGGACGAATGGGCGTCGCAAGAATGGGAATCGCAGGGTGAGACGGTTGATCCTGGCGAGCTCGAGGAACTGGATCAGCGCGAAATTCCCTGGCGGCTGGACCTGCAGCTGTTTGCCGACGACGGGTTTTTCCCGCTCATCAGAGAATCCACTATTCCGGCCGCGTGGCTGGGCATCGAGAAGCAGGACTCGTGACCGAGGGCTTTCGCTACCGCGTTTACTGGGAAGACACCGACGCCGGCGGGGTGGTGTACCACGCCCGATATCTCCAGTTCCTCGAGCGTGCGCGTTCCGACTGGCTGGCCGGGCTGGGCGTTTCGCAGACCGAGCTTCGGCGCGAGCAGGGCCTGATATTCGCGGTCACGCGCATGCAGATCGATTTTTGCAGCCCCGCGCGGCTGGAAGATGAACTTGACGTCTTCGTTCGCGTCCAATCTGTCGGTCGCGCCCGGATGGATTTCACCCAGCAGATCCGGCGCGGCGACGATCTGCTGATCGAGGCCGCGGTGCGCGCCGCCTGCCTGGACGCCGAACGCTTTGCGCCGGCACGCATGCCGGCCGAGATTCAGGAAAAATTGCGCGCATGCGCGGAATCCTGATAAATAAAAACATCTAGAATACAAATAATTCCAGACAATTCCCGGAAACTACATGAATGCAGACATGAACATCTGGAGCCTCATCGCCGAGGCCACGCTGGTGGTCCAGCTGGTGATGGCGGTGCTGCTGCTGGCCTCGATCGCCTCGTGGGTCATCATCTTCTCCAAGCGCGCCGTGCTGGGGCGCATGGAAAAGCGCTCCAAGCAGTTCGAGGAGCGTTTCTGGTCGGGCGCCGACCTGGGACAGCTCTACGACCGGATCACCTCCGAGCACAAGGTGCGCGAGGGTCACGAAATCATCTTCGAGGCGGGCTATCGGGAATTCTCGCGGCTGCGCGAAGAGCAGCGGATTGCCGCAGACACGCTGGCCGGCGGCGCGCAGCGCGCGATGCGGGTGGCGCTGACGCGCGAAATCGACCGGCTCGAAAGCGGCCTCAACTTCTTGGCCACGGTCGGCTCCACCAGTCCCTACGTGGGCCTGTTCGGCACCGTCTGGGGCATCATGCACGCTTTCTTCGCGCTGGCCGGCGTGCAGCAAGCCACGATCGCGATGGTGGCGCCGGGGATCGCCGAGGCGCTGATCGCCACGGCCATGGGCCTGGTGGCCGCGATTCCCGCGGTGATCGCCTACAACAGGTACTCCAACCAGGTCTACCGGCTGGAAGTTCGGATGGACAACTTCAAGGAAGAATTCGCCGGCATCCTGTTCCGCCAGGCGCGCAAGCTGCAGGATTCCTGAGCCATGCAGACAGACGCCCCCATCCAGCGCCGCCGCCGGGCCATGGCCGAAATCAACGTGGTGCCGTATATCGACGTGATGCTGGTGCTGCTGATCATCTTCATGGTCACCGCGCCGCTGCTCAACCTGGGCGTGGAGGTGGAGCTGCCCCAGGGCAACGCCGAATCCATGGGCGAGATCGAGGACCCGTTGATGGTGACCGTGGACCGAAACGGCGACCTGTACCTGAATACCGGTGACGCGCCGGAACTGATAGACGGCCAGACCCTGGTCGAACGTGTCAGCGTCCTGGTCGGGCGCAACCCCGAGATCCAGGTGCTGGTCGGAGGCGACCAGGCCGTGCCGTACCGCTACATCTACGACACCATGGTGCTGTTGCAGCGCGCCGGGGTGGCGTCCATCGGCTTCATGGGCGATCCGCCCGAGCAGTGAAAGCGCAGGCCTCGCAAAAACCGGCCCGACGCGCATCGCCGGCACGGGACACGCTAAGCGCGCTTGCATTGGCGCTGGGCGTGCACCTGGCCGGTTTCGGCATGCTCTGGCTGGGCAGCCTGAGCTGGGCACCGAAAAAGCCGCCGCAGATCGCGCCGAGCTTCACGCTGGTCGACGCCTCGCCGTATCTGGAAGATCAGCGTCGGGAGCAGCTCGCCGAAGCCCAGGCCGAGGCCGCCGAGCGGCGGCTGGAGCAGGCCAGGCGCGAAGAGGCCGAACGCCAGCAGGCACTGCAGCGGCAGCGCGAGCAGGAAACGCAGGAAGAAGAACGCCAGGCGGCGCTCGAGGCCCAGCGCCGGCGCCAGCTCGAACGCGAAGCCGAACAGGCGCGCCTGGCCGAAGAGCGGCAACAGATCGAGCGCGAACGGCGCGAGGCCGAGCAGGCGCGGCTGCGCGAGCTTGAGGAATTGCGCCAGCGCCGCGAGCAGGCGCAGCGCGAACGCGAGGAACAGGAGCGCCGGCTGGCCGAGATTGCAGAGCGGCGCGAGCAGGAAGAGCAAAGGCAGCGCGAAGAGGCCGAAGCCGAGCGGCTTCGCCTGGCGCGCGAGCAGGCACAGGCGTCAGAGCGGCGAGCGACGCTCAGAGACGAGTACGTCGCCACGATCGCTGAACTGGTGACGCGCAACTGGATCCGGCCGCCAACCACCCAGCCCGGGGTCAGATGCTCGGTGCGCGTGGTCCAGATCCCGGGCGGCGAAATCATCGACCAGGCGATTGCCAGCCCCTGCAACGCCGACCCGGCCACCCGCCGCTCGATCATCGCCGCGGTGGAACGGGCTGCGGTATTACCCTATCGAGGTTATGAGGATGTATTCGAACGTGAAATCATTTTTGAATTTGTTTACAACGGCTAGCCTGGCGGTCCTGCTGCTGGTGGGAAGTGCAAGAGCCCAGCTCCAGATCGAGATCGTCGACGGCGTCGAGGGCGCGTTGCCCATCGCGGTGGTGCCGTTCGACTTCGGCGGCGCCGAAATGCCGCCGGAAACGCCGATCCACGAAGTGATCGCGGCCGACCTGCAGCGCAGCGGCCTGTTCGATCCGCTGTCGGTGGACGACATGATCGACCGGCCGACCCGCCCGCCGGAAGTCAAGCTGGGCACCTGGCGATTGCTCAAGGTCGACTACGTCGCCATGGGCCGCTGGATTCCCGGCAGTGACGGCATTTCCGGCGAGATCGAATACCACCTGGTGGCGGTGCACTCGGGTCGCACGCTGTTTTCGCGCGCCATTGCAGCCGGGCCCGGTGTTTTCCGCCTGCGCGCGCACCAGATCGCCGACGCCATCTACGAAGAGCTCACCGGCGCGCCCGGCGCGTTCGCCAGCCGCATCGCCTACGTTCAGGTCATCGGCGCCGGCACCGATGCCGAGCAGTTCGAGCTGATCGTGGCCGACTCGGACGGTCACAACCCCCAGACCATCGTTCGCCACAGCGAGCCCATCATGTCGCCGGCCTGGGGCCCGGATGGGCGCCGCCTGGCATACGTTTCGTTCGCCACCGGGCGGTCCAACGTCGTGATCCAGGATATCTACACCGGCCAGCGCGACATCATCGCCGACGGGCGCGGCATCAACGGCGCGCCGGCGTTCTCGCCGGATGGCGAACTGCTTGCCATGAGCCTGTCGCGCAGCGGCAACTCCGAAATCTGGGTGCGCACGCTGGCCACCGGGCGCATGGAGCAGCTGACCGAGCATTACGCAATCGACACCGAGCCGGCGTGGTCGCGCGACGGCCGCAGCATCTTCTTCACCTCCGATCGCGCAGGCCGACCGCAGATCTACAGCGTGCGGCGCAACGGCACGAATATCGAGCGGGTGACGTTCGAGGGTGAATACAATTCGCGGGTGTCGGTGGATCCATATTCCGGCCTGCTGGCCATGGTGCACGGCGGGCAGGCGAATTTCAGGATCGCGGTTCTGGATCGCGAATCGGAGCGATTGCGTGTATTATCCCCGGGACGGATGGATGAGTCCCCGAGCTTCGCACCGAATGGTCGCATGGTGCTTTACGCCTCGCGCGAAGGCGAACGTGGAGTTCTGGCCGCGGTTTCGGTCGACGGCAACTTCAGGCAGCGCCTTGTGCTGAGTGACGGCGACGTGCGTGAGCCGGCCTGGTCACCGCTGATCCAGTAGAGGACACCGGCCTATCCGACACAATAACCCGACAATAACCCCAATACGGAATTCTGGAGGCAGCATGAACTTCGCATCGAAAATTTTCCTGGTCTCGGTCCTGGCGCTCCTGCTTGGCGCCTGTGCGACCGACACCCGAGAGGTACCACCTGCGCCGGAACCGGGGCCGCAGCCGGCCGAGCCTTCCGACCCGGTAGAAGTCGATCGGGTCAACCCGACCAATTATGCCGATTCGCGCAATCTCGACAACCCCGACAGCACGCTCAGCCAGCGCGAGATTTACTTCGAGTTCGACCGTTCCGACGTGCGCCCCGAGTACCTGCCCATCGTTCGCGCTCACGCCGCTTATCTGCGCGCCAACCCCAGCGCCCGCATGCTTCTGGAAGGTCATGCCGACGAGCGCGGTTCGCGCGAGTACAACCTCGGCCTGGGCGAGCGCCGTGGCAACTCCGTGCTCGACCTGATGCGGGCCGAGGGCGCGAGCGCCGGCCAGATCGAAGTCGTCAGCTACGGCGAGGAACGCCCGGTATGCCGCCAGTCCAGCGAGTCGTGCTGGGAGCGCAACCGGCGCGTGGAGATTGTCTACACCGCACGGTGACCTGGATGCGTCAAGTACTGAAAGCGAACTCCAGGCGTGCCCTCGGCGGCGCGCTTGCCATTTGTGTCTTCTCGGTCGTGGCCGTCTCGCCGGTCGGGGCGCAGGAAGACAACATGGCCTCACGGATGATTCTGGAACTCCAGCAGATGCGCGAAGAAGTGCGCGAGCTGCGGGGCATGGTCGAAGCCCAGGCCCAGGAGATCGAGAACCTCAAGCGGCGCCAGCGCGACCAGTACCTGGATCTGGATCGACGCGTGGGGCAACTGCGCGGCGGCTCGATCGAAGCGACAATGTCGCAGTCCGGTGGCTCGGAGGCGGCAGAAGTCGCGCAGAACGGGTCGGGTCGGAATCCGGCTCGTGATCCGGCGCGTGATTTCAATCCTCCGGAGGTCCGGCAGCCCGCAAACGATCCTGCGCAACAGCAGCCACCCGAGCAGACGACCCGCGTGGCCCCGCCCGAAGTGCGTGAGCCGATCGCCGAACAGCCTGAAGTGGTGACGCTGGCCGACCCGGGCAGCGGCGACGGGCGTCAGCTCAGGGCGCCGACCGAGGCCGAGCAGCAGGCTTACGACCAGGCCTTTCGTGCGCTGCGCGAGACCCGTTACGCCGACGCCGCCGAGGGCTTCGACGGGTTCCTGCGCGATCATCCGCAGTCGAGCTATGCGCCCAACGCGCTTTACTGGCTGGGCGAGGTCTACTACGTTACGCGCGATTTCGAAACCGCGCTGGCGCAGTTCGAACGGCTGCAGGAAACCTATCCGGACAGCAGCAAGAAGCCCGATGCGCTGCTCAAGATAGGCTTCAGCCACTACGAACTCGGCAACTGGGATCGCGCCCGCGCCGCACTCGAGCAGGTGATCGCCGATTTTCCCGGCACCAACTATTCTCGCCTGGCCGAGAACCGGCTCAGAACGATGCGGCTGGAAGGGAATCTCTGAATTCGGTTGCGCCCGGGTAGAAGCGTATCTGGATTTTGCATTAAAGGTTCGAAAGGGCGACAAGCGGAAAAGCTGGACACGAAGAGCACGAAGGAGACACGAAGGACACGAAGGACACGAAGAAAGTCTTGTGGCTTTTTAAACTTCGTGCTCTTCGTGCCTTCTTCGTGTCCTTCGTGTAACTCGCTTTTTCAACGATACAAGCATTCCTGGCTCCGAATACCCCTATGGTTGACCGGAAAATCCACCGCTCCGAAACCGCCCTGAAAATCACCGAAATCTTCCGCTCGCTTCAGGGCGAGTCGGATTCGGTCGGCTGGCCGACGGTGTTCGTGCGCCTGACCGGCTGTCCACTGCGCTGCGTGTGGTGCGATACCGCTTACGCGTTTCAGGGCGGGGAATGGATGCAGATCGACACCATCGTCGAACGAGTCGCGGAATTCGGCACCCGCCATGTCTGCGTGACCGGCGGCGAGCCGCTGGCCCAGAAGCGCTGCATCGAACTTCTGACGCGGCTGTGCGACGCCGGCCACCGGGTTTCGCTCGAAACCAGCGGCGCCTTGCCGGTGGGTCGGGTCGATCCACGTGTGCACAAGGTGCTCGATCTCAAGGCGCCCGCCTCGGGCGAGAGTGCGCGCAACCTCTGGACCAACCTTGAACATCTGCAGCCGCAAGATCAGATCAAGTTCGTTATTTCAGACCGGACCGACTTCGACTGGACCGTCGATCAGATCCGAACCCGGAACCTGGGGCGCTGGCACGTACTGATCTCACCCGTGTGGGAAACGCTGGCGCCGGCCACGCTTGCCGACTGGCTGATGGAATCGGGAATCGAAGCGCGGATGCAGGTTCAGCTGCACAAGCTGCTCTGGGGCGATCAGCCGGGCAAGTGATTTTTTCCGACTAACGCCGTATCTGGGTAGGGTGGATAAGCGCCAGCGCATCCACCAGGACAAGGCTTTCAATCGGTGGATGCGCTACGCTTATCCACCCTACGCGATCTGCCCGATTCGGGTTTCTCGATTTTTCGGTACGCCTCGACCAGGCGGTAGATCGCATCCAGCGCCTCGCGCGGGCTGAGCGCATCGGGGTCGAGTTGTTCGAGTATTTGCGTGACCGGCTCGGACGTCTCAGGCGCCGCCGGTTCCGGCGCCCTCCTGCGCTGAGCGCTGAACAGGCTCATCTGCGCCGATTCGGCGCGCTCGGCATCGGCTTCCAGTTTTTCCAGGTGACTGCGGGCGCGGGTCAGGACGTCGTGCGGCAGGCCGGCGAGCCGGGCAACCTGCAAGCCATAGGATTGGCTGGCCGGGCCTTCGCGCACGCTGTGCAGGAACACGATGCGATCGCCGTGTTCGCGCGCGGTCAGGTGGACGTTGGCGATCCCCTCGTGATCGTCGGCCAGCCGGGTGAGCTCGAAGTAGTGGGTCGCGAACAGCGTCATGGCGCGCACCTGCATGGCCAGCTCGGTAGCCACGGCCCAGGCCAGCGCCAGGCCGTCGAATGTCGAGGTGCCGCGACCAATCTCGTCCATCAGCACCAGCGAATTCTCGCTGGCGTTGTGCAGGATGTTGGCGGTTTCGACCATCTCGACCATGAACGTCGAGCGCCCTCGCGTGAGGTCGTCGCCCGCCCCGATGCGTGAAAAGATTCGGTCGACCGGGCCGCAGCGCATCGCGGCGGCCGGCACGAAGCTGCCGGCGTGGGCCAGCAGCACGATCAGCGCGGTCTGGCGCATGAAGGTCGATTTGCCGCCCATGTTGGGGCCGGTGATGACCAGCATGCGACGCTCCGGGTCCAGCTCGCAGTCGTTGGGCACGAACGGTGCGTCCTGAACCGCTTCGACCACCGGGTGACGGCCTTCGGTAATTTCAAGGCCGGGGCGATCGTCGAGCACCGGGCGATTCCAGTTCAGCATCTCGGCGCGCTCGGCGAACGTGGCCAGCACGTCCAGGCTGGCGATCGCGCCGGCCAGTCTCGACAATTCGGCGTGTTCGGCCGCCAGCTGGGCCACAAGCTCTTCGTAGAGCGCCTTTTCCAGCGTCAGCGAGCGCTCGCGGGCCGACAGCACCTTGTCCTCGTGCTGCTTGAGCTCCTGGGTGATGAAGCGTTCGGCATTCTTGAGGGTCTGGCGCCGCGTGTATTCGTCGGGCACGCCGCCGGCGCGCGACTTGCCGATCTCGAGGTAGTAGCCGTGCACCCGGTTGTAGCCGACCTTGAGGCTGGAAATGCCGGTACGCTCGCGCTCGGCGGCTTCGTATCTCTGCAGGAAATCGTCGGCGTTGCTGCTGAGCGACCTGAGCTCGTCGAGTTCGTCGTTGTAGCCGTCGCGAATGACGCCGCCGTCCCGGATCAGGACCGGCGGGTGATCGACGACGGCGCGCGCGAGCAGTTCCGTGATGTCCGGCCGCGGCGGCATCCGTTCGGCCAGTTGCTGCAGCAACGGGTCTTCGAGCGGGTCCAGCAACTCGCGCAACACGGGCACCCGCTCCAGGCCTGCGCGCAGCGTGGCCAGGTCGCGAGGGCGCGCACTGCCAAGCGCGATGCGCGTGAGAATGCGTTCGAGGTCGCCGCCACCGGACAGCTTTTCGCGCACTGTCTGGAAGCGCGACGCTTCGGTCAGCGCCGCCACGGCCGCGTGTCGGCCTGTGAGTGGTTCGCGTTCGCGCAGTGGATGAAGCAGCCAGCGACGCATTTCACGACTACCCATGGGCGTCGCCGCATGATCCAGCAGGGCGATCAAGGTGTTCTCGCTGCGCCCTTCGGGGTGCCGATCGATTTCAAGATGCCGGCGCGTCGCCGCGTCCAGCAGCAGGTGGGCGCTGGCCTGCTCGAAGCGCATGCCGCCGATATGCGGCAGATCGCCGGCCAGCATTTCGCGGGCATAGCCGAGCAGGGCGCCGGCGGCGGCCACCCCGCTGCCGGGATTCTCGATGCCGAAGCCGGACAGGTCATGCACGCCGAACTGGCGGCACAGCGCGCGCTGCGCGGCCTCGACATCGAACGCCCAGTCGGGCCGACGGCGGATCGCGACGCCGTCGGCCTGGATCAGGCCGGTATCGAAAGACTCGGGGACCAGCAATTCGGCCGGGCGCAGGCGCTCGAGCTCCGCCGCCAGTACGTCCATGCTTTCGGGTTCGCTGCAGCCCAGCCGCCCGCCGGCCATGTCCAGCCAGGCCAGTCCGTGACCTCTGGCGTTACCGTCGGGGGGTTGGCAGATCGTCGCGAGCAGGCGATCGCCGCGGTCTTCCAGCAGGGTCTCCTCAGTCAGGGTGCCGGGCGTGACGATGCGAACGACCTTGCGCTCGACCGGGCCCTTGGCGGTGTCCGGGTCGCCGACCTGCTCGCAGATGGCAACGGATTCGCCGTGACGCAGCAGGCGCGCCAGATACGAATCCACAGCGTGGTATGGAACGCCGGCCATCGGAATCGGCTGGCCGGCCGACTGCCCGCGTGCGGTCAGGGTGATGTCGAGCAGGCGTGCTGCGCGTCCGGCATCGTCGTAGAAGAGTTCGTAGAAGTCACCCATGCGAAAAAACAGCAGGATGTCCGGATAGTTTTCGTTCACTTGTGCCTTGATGCGCAGGTACTGCTGCATCAGCGGCGTATGCGTGGCGGCGGCCGAATCGTTCATCAGTGACGGATCATCGGGTAACGGATCATGGAGGCACGGAAGCCAGACACAGATTACACGGATTGAAGCCGAACCGGTGGCCTGCCAGGGGCCTGGACGGCATCGGACATGCCGCCGCGTGGTTCGGTGAATGCATGGACGAATCAACTGTGTCAATCTGTGTAATCTGTGGAAAGTCTTTCGAACCGGAAAGCGATGAATTCACGATACGACGATGAATCCCTGACCATGCGTGCGGCCGCAGTGGCCGCCGAACTCAAGGCGCACGGCCGCGTGCTGGCCCTGGCCGAATCCTGCACCGGTGGCTGGATAGCGAAGGTCTGCACCGATCTTTCCGGATCTTCGGCCTGGTTCGAGCGCGGCCTGGTGACCTATTCGAACCGCGCCAAGTCGGAGGAGCTGGGGGTAACAACATCCAGCATCCAGCGCTTCGGCGCGGTCAGCGAGATCGTTGCCGCCGAAATGGCGCGCGGTGCGCGCAATGTCGCGCATGCCGATTTCGCCGCTGCGGTCACCGGCATCGCCGGCCCGGACGGCGGCTCTCCAGGCAAGCCGGTGGGCACGGTGTGCTTCGGCTGGGTCGGGCCCGACGACGAGCCGGAGACTGAAACCTGCGTGTTTTCCGGCGACCGGGACGAGGTCCGCCGCCAGACCGTGGCGCACGCGCTTGACGGACTGCTTTCGAGAATATGAAGGATGAAAGACCGCTGCGCAGGCTGTTTTTTGCGCTCTGGCCGTCGCCGGTAATTCGCTCGTGCATCGTTCAGCGGCGAATGTGCATCGAAGGTCTGTCCCGAAAGCGCGTGCCGGACCACAACCTGCATCTGACGCTGTTGTTCCTCGGTGACCAGCCGGCGGAGCGACTCGACGACATCGTCGATGCCGCCGGGCATATCGACATGACCAGCTTCGACCTGACGCTTGACCGCTTCGGCTGGTTCGCGCGAGCCCGCGTCGCCTGGCTGGGTGGGCCGGCAACGACCGATGGCAAGGCCCTGGTGGCCGCGCTGACGACGCGGATGGGTGCATTGGAGCTTGCGTTCGACCGTCGCCCCTGGGCGCCGCACGTGACGCTGTTCCGGAAAGTCGCGAAGCGCCCGCAACTGCCCGCAGTCGAGCCGCTGGACTGGTCCGTGAGCCGTTTTGTGCTGATCGAATCGGTGTCCGGCAAGCCGTACGAGCCGCTGGCGAGCTTCGATCTGGAATGATCCTGCGGCTTTATCAGGTTTTGAGAACCCGGTCCGTAGAATGGGATCGAAAGCAAATCGGGTTGATCGCGAGCACCGCTGGACGCCGTCAGGCGCACGCGTAGTAGTCTTGACACGGTCTCCTAGGAAAAACGGACGAATCCGAGTAGGAAAATCGGCCGAATCCCGGTTGACCGGTTGGCACGGAACGGCCCTGTGAGATAATCGAATCATGACCAGAATGCCTATCAGGCGGAGAGAAAACTATCGTGGCTAACAGCATGGATGACAACAGAAAACGAGCACTTTCGGCGGCCCTGAGCCAGATTGAGAAGCAGTACGGCAAGGGCGCGATCATGCGCATGGGGGACGATCTCGGTGCCCGCGACGTGCCTGTGGTTTCAACCGGATCGATGGCGCTCGACGCGGCGCTTGGCGTGGGTGGGCTTCCGCGCGGTCGCGTGATCGAGATCTACGGTCCGGAGTCCTCGGGAAAGACGACCCTGACGCTGCACGCGATCGCCGAGGCGCAGAAGGTCGGCGGTACGGCGGCCTTTGTCGATGCCGAGCACGCGCTGGATCCGAGTTACGCGGAGAAACTGGGCGTCAACGTTGACGACTTGCTGGTCTCGCAGCCCGATACCGGCGAGCAGGCGCTGGAAATTACCGACATGCTGGTGCGCTCGGGCGCAGTCGATATTGTCGTGGTCGATTCGGTGGCGGCGCTCACGCCCAAGGCCGAAATCGAGGGCGAAATGGGCGATTCGCACATGGGATTGCAGGCGCGGCTGATGAGCCAGGCGCTGCGCAAGCTGACCGGCAACATCAAGCGTACCAACTGCATGGTCATCTTCATCAACCAGATCCGGATGAAGATCGGCGTCATGTTTGGCTCGCCGGAAACCACCACTGGCGGCAATGCGCTCAAGTTCTACTGCTCGGTAAGGCTGGATATCCGGCGGATCGGATCGCTCAAGCGCGGCGATGAAGTCATCGGCAACGAAACCCGAGTGAAGGTGGTCAAGAACAAGATGGCGCCGCCGTTTCGTCAGGCCGTGTTTGAAATCCTTTACGGCGAGGGGATTTCACGCGAAGGCGAATTGATCGAGCTTGGCGTGGAACACAAGATCATCAACAAGTCCGGCGCCTGGTACAGCTACGGCGACGACCGGATCGGACAGGGGCGTGACAATGTCCGCCAGTTCCTCAAGGAAAATCCGGAGATGGCCGACGAGATCGAACAGAAGATCCGGGCCGCGCTGATGCCGAAACCCGACCCGAAGAAGACCGAAGAACACAAGCCGGAAAAATCGCCGGCGACCGCAGAGGAAACGGCGGAGAATTGAGCGAATGTCGCCATCCGGCGATTCGTCGGCCGACAAGCCGTTGGCCGAAGTGCGCGAGGCTGCACTTCGGTTGCTTGCCCGGCGGGAGCACTCGGTCGTCGAATTGAAGACGAAGCTTGTCGGCAAAGGCTGGCCAGAAGACCATGTCGATCGGGTCCTTCCCGCGCTTGCCGAGGCCGGGCTGCAATCCGATCGCAGGTTCGCCGAAGCTTTTGCTCGTCAGCGGGCCGGTCGATATTATGGACCACGCAAGATTCAGGCAGAGCTGGCCCAGCGCGGGATCGATTCGGCACTGATGGAGGCGGCCATCGAAACCCTGGAAGTCGACTTCGCCGAACTGGCGGCGGATTTCTATCGGCGCAAATACGGCCAGGAAAAGCAAGAACCGGATTTCCGGGAACGCGCAAAGCGGTCTCAGGCCATGTACCGAAGAGGTTTCGAATCCGAACACATTCGACGTCTTGTTCGAACCTGAATGCCTCGATGGGCCGGAGTAGGAAAAATCCTACGCTGGGTAGGAATTTTCCTACTCCGATTTTCCGTTTTTCCTACCCGAAATTGGCGGTTTTGCCGATTCGAGAATGCCGAAGCCTCGCTAGCATAGGTAGCAATTGTTGGTGGGGTGACCCGGAAGCATCGCGCTTTCGGGCTTTAAGGCGGCACTCGAGACTCTCTCTGCTCTTGTGCCGCCTTTTTT